>ULOF01039853.1_pt1 | contig 11591 bp, 10 predicted proteins | sample 1952371 | NCBI WGS metagenome assembly ULOF01 (sample SAMEA4835597, study PRJEB28245) | human gut metagenome | biome: gut microbiome; material: fecal sample | place: Denmark | collected 2008 | reverse complement strand
AGAAAGCAGGCGGTTATTTTAAACCAGTCTTTAGAGGAGGCCATAAAGGCAATTGATGCAGGAGAGAAAGACGCCCGGAAGGTAAAAGAGATTATTATAAATAAGCTAAATACCTGTCCGCTTGCTAAAATTGATTATGTAGAGGTGGTAAGCTTTGACAATATCCAGCCGATTGACAGGATTGAGGGCGCAGTATTAATTGCAATTGCAGTATATATTGGAACTACCAGATTGATTGATAACCGGATACTGATGTAAGAGGTTTACAACAGAAGGGAGAAAAATATGCTGATAAACATGTTAAAAGGAAAAATTCATCGTGCAACTGTGAAGCAGGCAGAGCTTCAATATGTGGGCAGTATTACCGTTGACCCGGTACTGATGGAGGCTGCGGGTATTTTAGAGTATGAATATGTCCAGATTGTGGATGTGGAGAACGGAAACCGCTTTGAAACCTATACGATAGCCGGTGAGCCGGACAGCGGTATGATTTGTTTAAATGGTGCTGCGGCAAGGCAGGTGGCAGTAGGGGATCATGTGATTATTATGTCCTATGCTCAGATGACACCGGAGGAGGCAAAGGAGCATAAGCCCCACGTGGTGTTTGTGGATGATGAGAACCGGATTCGCCAGGTTTCCCGCTATGAGAAATACGGAGAACTGAGTCCGGAATTTTAAGTCTTGCTTAGGGCAAAGTTAAAGAAGGAGAAAAATTTATGCTACAGGGAAAAACAATTGTGCTTGGAGTAACCGGCTCCATTGCAGCTTATAAAATTGCTAATCTTGCCAGTATGCTGGTAAAACTCCATGCAGATGTCAATGTGATTATGACAGAGAATGCCACGAATTTTATAAATCCGATTACCTTTGAGACGTTGACGGGCAACAAGTGCTTAGTGGATACCTTTGACCGTAATTTTCAATACAATGTGGAGCATGTGGCGCTGGCAAAGCGTGCGGATTTATTTATGGTGGCACCGGCATCTGCAAACGTGATTGGGAAAATTGCCAATGGAATTGCGGATGATATGCTGACTACTACCATCATGGCATGTAAAGCGCCCAAACTGATTGCACCAGCCATGAATACAAATATGTTTGAAAATCCAATTGTACAGGATAATCTGAAAAAGCTGGAACAGTATCATTATGAAATTATTTCCCCGTCTACGGGATATCTGGCATGTGGAGATACCGGAGCTGGAAAACTGCCGCCGGAAGAGGTGCTTTTGGATTACATTTTAAGAGAGCTGCACTATGAGAAGGATTTGAAGGGGAAAAAGGTGCTTGTGACGGCGGGGCCGACCCGCGAGGCAATTGACCCGGTGCGCTTTCTGTCAAACCACTCCACCGGGAAAATGGGTTATGCCATTGCAAGATGTGCAATGGAGCGGGGGGCAGAGGTGACACTGGTTACAGGTGAGACTTCTGTTTCAAAGCCCCCCTTTGTCAGGGTTGTTCCTGTGGTGAGTGCGAAGGATATGTTTGAGGCAGTGAAGGAGCATATGGAAGAGGCAGATTTTATTATCAAATCGGCAGCGGTGGCAGATTACACCCCGGAGACTGTGGCAGATGAAAAAATCAAGAAAAAAGAGACGGATATGTCTATTCCCCTTATAAGGACGGCAGATATTTTGAAGTATGTGGGAGAGCACAGGAAGCCAAATCAGGTGGTCTGTGGCTTTGCCATGGAGACAAAGGATTTGTTGGAGCATGCTTCAAATAAGTTAAGGGATAAAAATGCGGATATGATTGTGGCAAATAATCTGAAGGTGGCAGGCGCCGGATTTGGAACGGACACTAATGTGGTGACGTTAATTAAAAGGGATAAAACCAGGGAGCTTCCGCTGTTAACAAAGGAAGAGGTTGCAAAGGTGATATTGGATGAGATGCTTGGCATGTGCCGCAAGGATTAAAATATATAACAGGAGAAATATCAAAAAGCATGAAAAAGAAAGTATTGATTTTAGATATTGACGGAACACTGACAAACAGCAGGAAGGAAATTACGCCGAGGACGTTGGAAGCATTGCTTGATATTCAGAAATGTGGACACACGGTAGTTATTGCATCAGGCAGACCCACCCATGGGGTGAAATGGATATCGGATAGTTTACAGCTTAATAAGTTTGGCGGTTATGTACTTTGTTTTAACGGGGCGAGAATTACGAATGTGAAGACAGGGGAGATTGTGCACCAGCAGATATTTCCAAGGGAATGCATTGCGCCGTTGTGGAAGTATGCAAAGGAGCACGATATGGGTATGGTAACCTATGAAGAGGATACCGTGATTGCGGGAACCCGGATTGATGAACACATGCGGTTTGAGGCTGGATTGAACCATATGGAGTTAAAGCAGGTAGAGAATTTTGCGTCCTATGTGGATTTTGACGTGAATAAATGTTTATTTACGGCTGATGTGGATGTGGCTTCGAAGCTGGAACAGGAAATGGCATCAAAATACGAGGGAAGCTTAAGCATATACCGCTCAGAGCCATTTTTTATTGAGGCAATGCCACCTGGGGTGGATAAAGCTGCATCCTTGCGGCATTTATTTGCAAGGCTTGGCGTGGACAGGGCAGACACGGTGGCATGCGGGGACGGCTTTAATGATATCTCCATGCTTCAGTATGCAGGTGTGGGGGCAGCCATGGCAAATGCCCAGGAAGCCGTAAAAGAAGCGGCGGATATGGTCACAAGGTATACCAATGATGAGGATGGTTTGTTAGAGGTGGTGGAAAAATATTTCATGTAGAGAGGATAGACTGCCGGAAAGGTTCTAGAAAAGGGAAACAGGGCAGAGTCAGGAATATAGAGTGATATTGTAGATAAGTGGAGTGTATGAAAAATGGTGGTTAGAAAGCATTATTTTGTAAGTGGAAGGGTACAGGGAGTAGGCTTCCGGTATCGTGCATATTATACGGCAAACCATTTCGGTCTTACCGGCTATGCGGTTAACCTGGATGATGGAAGAGTGGAATTGGAGGTGCAGGGAGAAGCGTCTGCGGTAAGGGATTTTTTAGGACATGTGGAGGAGGGAAGCTTTATCCACATTGATGGAATTGAATGCTACGATATGGAGGTGGATAATTCTGAGAGAACATTCTATATTGATTGAGAAATAGATATCTATAACGTATTTAGTAATTGATGTCAAAAAATGTAGAATCACAGTAAATATTTGTGTAATTTAATGTAAATATTGAGATAAAAACGCCACTTTTTTACATGAATGCGTATTCGCTGAAATTATTTTGACCTTTATTTTAAGTTTATATACTCCCGGTTGCTAGGTTCTATGGCATCCGGGATATTTTTTTGACGGTATGTATAGTGTCTGCTATAATATTCCGAGCAGATAATTACGATATTCTGTTTTTGTAAATACATTGGTAAGGCTATGCCATTACCGGAATATTACAGGAATAATAAGAAACGAGGGGAAAGATAAGATGATACTTAGAACAGAAGAGCGGGGAATAAGGTTGTGGTTTTTAATTGCTTTTTGCCTATTTCCATTTTTTTATGGAATGTATTATGAGTTTTGTGGCGCAATTGTTACGTTAATATTAGGAGTGATGCTGCTGGTAGATATGGGAAAGAAAAAGAATATGAAGGGGCAGGCAACGGTGGGATTTTCACTGGCGCTGTTATTTTTTGTTTCGTATCTTATGACCTGTATCTGGGCGGTGGATTCCGGTATGGCTTTTTTAGGAGTATTCCGGATTTCCTGGATTGTGCTATTATTATTTTTCGTACAGCAGACGGATACCGGATACCGAGATAAGCTTATTTCTACGATTCCATATGTGGGTGGATTGATGTGTCTTATTGGCTTTATGGGGTTTTTTGTGCCGTTTTTAAAACAGCATTTATATTCCAATGGACGTCTGGGTGGATTTTTCCAATATCCAAACACATTCGCACTGTTTCTTTTAATTGGAATTGTGCTGCTCTGTAACCAGAAGAAGCCGACCTTCTGTGATTATGGGCTGGCAGGCATATTAACCATAGGAATTGTAGTGACGGGAAGCAGGACGGTATTTGTACTGACGGTACTGGCATTTTTTTTTATGATAGTAAGGAACCGGAATGGAAGACTGGCTGCCGGAGCGGTGTTTTTTGCGGCAGTTTTTGCTGGGGTTATCTGGCTGACCGGTGATTCTGCCAGTGTGGGGAGGATTACCACATTTTCCCTGACGGATTCCACGCTCGTTGGCAGGCTGCTCTATGTGTGGGATGCTCTGCCATTGCTGCTAAAGCATCCCTTTGGAATGGGATATCTGGGATATTATTATATGGAAAATGAAATCCAGACCGGTGTGTATACGGTGCGTTATATTCACAATGATTTGATGCAGTTAGGACTGGATATCGGGTGGATACCAATGGGGATTTATCTTTTTGCAGTGGGGAAAACATTATTTTGCCGGAATGTGTCCGCTACGAAGAGGCTGGTGACAGCTGTTATTTTTATTCACAGCCTGTTGGATTTTGATTATTCCTATACGGTGATTCTGGTAATTGTACTTCTAATTATGGAGGATGTACGGTGGAAACCGGCCCCGGATTCAGAGTCCCGGAAACAGAAGAGATGGGATTTTATGTCAGGAAAAACGTTTTCTGTGAAAAGGGAATATGTTCTGGTGTTGTCTGGTATCCTGATGCTTCTTTCTGCATATATGACAGTACCGCTTCTTGCCGCCTATATGGAGCAGCCATCCCTTGCAGTCACCTGGTATCCATGGTATACAGAGGAACAGCTTAAGTTATTGTCCCAATCAGAGGATGTGGAAGAGGTGGATGCACTTGCAGATTGGATTTTATCACAAAATGATACCTGTGCACTGGCGTATCAGGCAAAAGCAATGACAGCCTATTGCCGGGACGATTATGAGGGTGTAATAAAATGGCAGAAGGAGGCAATTACAAGAGATTACTTCCGCTATGAGGTATATCTTGATTATGCTTATATGCTTTATGAAGGTATGCTCTATAAGGAGGAAGAAAACCCGGTACTTTCCGAAAAATGCAGAGAGGAGCTTGGGAGGATTCCGGAATATCTTTCGGAAGCGGAAGGAAAAATCAGCAGGCTTGGCAGTATGATTGACGACCAGCCGCAGCTTTCGGTGGATGAGGCTATGGCGGAATTGCTTGCAGAGTAAAAATTAAAAACAATAAGTAGCAGAAAAAAAGCAGTGCCCATTCGTGCCTTATATCGTCTATTCATGTAAATTGTTGAAATAAATCATCTAAAATAGTATAATTCAATAGATATATATTTTTTATTTATGGGCGGAGGAAGAAGAATGAGAGGCACGAGAATAAAAAAGTTTTTGGGATTTCTGGCAAGTGCGGTTATTGTTCTTACCGTATCGGTGGCAATGGAAGGAGGCATGTGCCATGCTGAAACTTCAGGCTATCGGCAGGAAGCGGTAGCCCTTGCAGCAAGCCAGGTGGGCTACCATGAAAAGGAGACAAAAGAGAATCTTTATGATTTTACGGCAAATTCCGGTTCTAATAACTGGAATAAGTATGCAGATGAATTATGGGTTGCAAATGGCGTTCCATGGGGGGCATGCTTCTTTTGGTGGGTGATGGCGCAAACCTGTGTACCCAAGGAGGTTTATCCACAATCCTTGGCGGTTACAAGAACCTGGTTTGAGGAGAGAGGGATGTGGAGGGAGAAGACAGAGTATACACCACAACCCGGGGATTATATTTTGCTGAATAATGTAAATAAGTGCGGAATTGTGGAGAGTGTTTCGGAGGATTCGGTCACTTATATTGCCGGCAATGTTGAGGATAGTGTTGTGAGGCAGACCTGTCCTTTTTTGGATTCCACTATCGATGGATATGGACTGATTGACTATGATTATTGCAAGCCACCGGAGGGGCTTGACTTGGGAGAGTGTTTTTTAGCCAAGATGATGGTGGAGAATACAACGAAAAGTATTACCAATAATGGTGAGGACGTAGTGTTGTGGGATGATGAGGATACATTACAGCAGAAATGGCTTTTTACCCGGCAAAGTGACGGAACTTATACCGTCCGTTCCCTATATGATGGGATGCTGTTGACGGTAGAGGAGGCCGGAACTAAGAACAATACAAATGTGCGGACTGCTTCGGATAAGGAAGGTGTTCAGCCTTCACAGAAATGGTATATTTTAAAGCTTTATGGAGGATATCGTCTCGTACCCCAGCATGTTCCACATTTTGCTCTGGACAGGGTGAATTATTATGATTACAGGAACGGTATGAGCTTAAAAATCTTTTGCGCAAGCGACAGTGCTACACAATTTTTCCCATTTAGCATGCTTGATTATTACGCATTGGAGGATATTCGTATAGCTGGTACGCCGGATATGCAGTCTGGAGAGAGTCAGACATTAAACTTAAGCTTTACACCGGAGCAGGCATCTGCTGACCGGGTTTTGTGGGAAAGCAGTAATCCCATGATTGCAGAGGTGGATGAGAACGGAGTGGTGACTGCAAAGACAGAGGGAGAGGTTACGATATCCGTTAAGAGTACATTTAATTCAGATGTTTCAGACTGTATCACAATACATATAGAAAATGAGCATAGTGGGAAGGGAGAGACTACGGAGTCTTCCACAGAGAAGCAGACAGAAAAGAATTCCGAAGCAGAGAAAACCACGGAAAAGAATACAGAAAGGAGTACGCAAAAAACCACAGAAGTTTCAAAATCTACGGAATCGAAGAATAACGTGAAAATAGGGACACGAATCAGAGACAAATATTGTTACTATGAGGTTACGAGTACAAAGAAGAAGACAGTAAAGGCTGTTGCTATCCGGAATAAAAAAAGAACGGTCTTAAAAATCCCCGAAAGGGTCAAATATGCCGGGAAATATTATAAGATTACTGCAATTGGGAAAAATGCATTTAAAAATAATAAAAAATTAAAGGCTGTTACGATAGGAAATAATGTGAAAACCATAGGTGAAAGTGCATTTTATGGATGTAAGCAATTAAATAAAATTACCCTTGGCAAAAATGTTACTTCGATTAACCGGAAAGCGTTTTATGGGTGCAGAAAATTAAGGCAAATAAAAATTCATTCTATGAAGCTTAAAAAGATTGGGAAAGGTGCCTTTCAAAAAATCAGCGAATCACCGGTAGTATATGCACCGAAAAAGAAGATTAAAAAATACAAGAGATTATTTAAAGGAAAGTTTTGAGGTATGTTGAAGATTGGAATCTGTGAGGATGAAAAAAGTGATGCAGAGCAGCTGCGGCGTGTGTTAATACGACTTTTATTTCCCTATGGGGATGTGGAGATAAAGAGCTTTACAGATGGCAGTGAGGTAATACAAGCCATATCTTGTGGAAACTTTCCAGTGGATTTGCTGTTTCTGGATATCCATTTAAAACAGGTGGATGGGTTAACAACTGCTGCCTTTATCAGGGACAATGAAGTGGATGTGGATATTATCTTTTTGACAGCTTCAGAGGAATATGTGTATCAGGGTTATTTTTATAAGGCATTTACCTATCTTTTAAAGCCATTGGATGAGAAGAGATTAGAGAATGAACTGGTGCGTTATATCAAAGAAAAACAGGGATTTTCAGGGAATATTACGGTATATCAAAAGGGCAGGGAGCTTCATCTGCCCCTTGACAGGATTCTCTATTTTAAGAGTGAAAAACGCAAGATAACTGCGTATATGAGACAGGGAACAGAAACATTTTATGGAAAGATGGATGAAATAGAACGCCTCGTAAGGACGAAAGGGTTTATCCGGTGCCATCAGAGCTATATTGTAAACTATAACAGGATAGATTCCTTCAGCAGGAGGGAACTTACTATTTTGGGTGTTTCTGTGCCGGTAAGCAGAAAATATTATGAGAGCATCGACAGGTTAAGAGAGGGAAAACAAAGAATGGCACACAGCCTTGCCTTGCGTAGGGAAAAAGCAGGTGCGGTTGTCTTTGTAGGAGGAATGCTTTTAGGTACGATTATCCGGATTAACAACGGAAAGGAAATCCGGATTGGCAGAGATGGTGCAAGGTCGGATATCGTGGTACATGGTTCCCTGATCAGCAGGCTGCATGTCAGTGTTACATATCATAGTGAAACCGGGGATTATACGGTTATCGATTATTCCAAAAACGGTGTATTTATGGAGGATGGAACAAGACTTTTGAAGGGAGAACCTATGAGGTTTTCAGAGGGAGAGATTTTATGTCTTGGAGGTGCGCAAGATGTAATCCGGCTGGGATAGGAAGGTATGGATATTTATGATATTAGAAAGATGTAAGAGAAGACATTTTTATGACAGAGATAAATTTGCAGAGTGTCCTTACTGTGCCTTGGAAAAGAGTGGGATAGAAGAGGAGACAGGTGAATTTTCAGATTCCCTGGAGGATACGGCAGATGGTGGAGAGAAGCAGCCGTTTATCGGGTGATATATTAGAAAGGGTGAAGGAGGTATGGATTCTGGGATTATCTGTTTGGAGGGAGAGCTTAGCGGGGCAGAACTTCCATTGAAGCCTGGAGAGAGCATCATTGTGGGCAGGGAGCCGAGATTTTGTAATCTGATTTTCAGGGATTTGTCTATAAGCAGAAAGCATTGCAGGATTGAATTAGACGAGCAGGGAAGATACCAGGTTACGGATTATTCTGAATGTGGATTACAGGCAGAGGACGGAACGGTATTTGAAAATGCAGTCCCTAAAAACTGCATGGGTGGAACGGTTTTAAAAATCGGTAAAGAAGGAACGAAAATTTTATTGGTATAAAGGAACAAGAGGGAGACAGATCATGTTTGTGACATTGCTTGGTGAGGAGGACATAATAAGGCTTCCGGTATCGGGAGATGGACGGATTTGTGATAAAAACGGGCAGGAGATAGTCACCTTCCAAAAAAGATGTGGGAATTTTTACTTAAAATCAGATGAAAGGGTGGCTGTATTGGATAAAGAGGGAAAGGATGCAGGAATGGTTTTTGTATATTCCGGCAGCTTGTACCGCATATACCGAAGAGAAACGCAGGAGATTGCACATTTGTATGCAGAACCCAGTGACTGTGGCTTGTTTGAACGGTATACAGTGCATGGAAATGAAGATATTTTTATCGGCAGGGGAAGAGAGAATGCTATCTGTATCCAAAACCGGGCTGTTTCTGGTGTCCACGCAAGGCTTTCAAGGTATAGGGAAGGCTGGTGTCTGTATGATGAGGATAGTACCAATGGTATTTATGTAAATAATGTCCGGGTAAGGGGAAAATGCAGGGTACATCCGGGTGACTGCATTTATATTATGGGTGTCCGGCTGGTTATCGGCAGGGGGTTTTTGGCTGTCAATCATCCCGGCGGTTGTGTGTGTATGGACAACACCAGATTTTCCACTGTCAAGTGGGAAATGTGGTGGAACAAAAGAACAGAAGCTGCTATGCCATGTGAGGAAGCGGTAAAAAAGAATCCATGGCAGGGGAAAGAAAGCTCTGGGAAATTTCTTGAATTAGAGCTTGGAGAGGATGGAGAGCGTATTGATTTGATACAGCATCGTGTTATAGCGGTAACGGGCAGACCGGAGGATACACTGGCATTTGTCAAAGGATTGCTTACCCAGATGGCTGCCTGCAATGCTCCTGACAGGCTTAAGTTTATATTTATATGGAGTGACGAGGCATTTCACAGGCTTGGTACAGCCAGGTGGCTGCCCCATGTGTGGGATGACGGGGTATGCCTGACTGCCCGAAGCAGAGAGGATGTGCCGCTTCTATCCCGGTATCTGAATGAGCGAAAAAACAGCTTGTGCCACTATCTGTTTTGGGTATTTGACAGGAAACTTTTCCGGCAGACAGGTTTTGATAAACAGATATCCGGAAATCCGTATAGTATTTTGTATGTGGGAAAGCAGGAGAAAATCCTTCCACCGGAATGTAAGCTGGTAATGCATATTGATGATTGTAAGGGGTATATCTCGAATATTGGGGAAAAGAGTTCAGAGGGCGGTTCCTGTGATAGAACCATAGACAGGAATAAGCCCTTTCATCCGGTGTATGTGAAGCAGGATATTGATTTGTGGTGTTTAGAACTGGCAAATGCAAAGCTTAAGGAAGATGGGATGGAAGCTTACTATATGGTAGAGCTTTATATTCCGGCAGCTGGCAGGAGTTATGATGTGAAAATTCCGAAATACCGCTGTATAGCAGAGCTTGTGCCAGAATTGGAAAGAGAGATGGAAAAACGGACAGAAGGGGAAATTTGTTCGGATGGAAAGGCTATATTATGTGATGGAGAAGCAGGAATCATCTTAAATCCTGCTTGTACACCTGAGGAGACCGGCATATTAAATGGGACGAGGCTGATGCTGATATAGTGGAAGCGCTGGCGGGAAGAATGACATGGGATAACGTGAATTCTCGGACAGGCAGAGAGCATTATACTAGGAGACAGAGAAAATGCAGTTGCAGAAGGACGTTATATTTCACAATTGGAAGGTTAAAAACAGGATTGGAGCAGGCAACTCCGGAACGGTATATGAGATAGAACGGCAGGAATTTGGAAGGACTTATCGGGCGGCGGCGAAGGTAATATTTATTCCCAAGGAGTCTGGCGAGATACAGGAACTGCTACGGGAGGGCATGACGGAGGAAAATGTCAGGACATATTATCGGAGTATTGTGGAGAATATTATAAGTGAATGTGACCTGATGGAGCGCATGAAGGGCGACAGCCATATTGTTTCCTATGAAGACCATTATGTAGAGCAGTCCGATGATGGTATGCAGTGGACAATATATATCCGGATGGAGTTGTTAAAACCGTTGGCAGCCATTGTAACAGATGGAGAAAATCCTTTAGGAGCAGACGAGGTTATAAGGCTTGGAATGGATATCTGTAAAGGGCTTGTAACCTGCCAGAAATTCCATATAGTCCACAGAGATATAAAGCTGGAAAATATATTTCTGTCAGATACAGGACATTACAAGCTTGGGGATTTTGGCATTTCCAAGGTCATGAAGCAGAGGATTGACCGCACGGTGGTACCGAAGGGAACCAGGTTATACATGGCGCCAGAGATTTTAAGGGGGGAGGAATACGATGCTACAGTGGATATTTATTCGCTGGGGCTGGTGCTGTTCCGGTTGATGAATAATAACCGGGCTCCTTTTCTGCCGCCTTATCCTGAGACTATCCAGTTTTCAGATAAGGAAAATGCATTGCAGAGACGTCTTGGCGGGGAGAAAATCCCGGCACCTTGTAATGCAGATGAACATTTTGCCACAATTATCAGAAAGGCATGCAGCTTCCGGCCGGAGGACAGATACCAGACGCCGGAAGAAATGCTGGGAAAGCTGGCTGGCTTAGAGGAAAATAAGGTCAGATTGTATACGAAGCTATATCTGGAGGACTTGCCAGATATCAATACCAATGTAAAGGTAGAAAATATCTCTGCAACCTATAATGTGTGGGAGGGAATGGGAACCCATTCGCTTGTCTCAAAACAGGAAAAGAAGGCATCTGCCAATGAAAGGAAAAAGCAGGGGACTGGCAGACGAAGGATAACAGTTTTTGCAGGGGTGGTTTTGATGGTATTGGCAGGTGGATATCTGATT
>ULOF01020715.1_pt1 | contig 11669 bp, 10 predicted proteins | sample 1952371 | NCBI WGS metagenome assembly ULOF01 (sample SAMEA4835597, study PRJEB28245) | human gut metagenome | biome: gut microbiome; material: fecal sample | place: Denmark | collected 2008 | reverse complement strand
AAAATCTGTGAAGTAAATTTAGGCATAGTCAAGGGATTTAGGTGGCTTTACTGAAGTAATAGAACCTACAGCCTTAGAAGGTATCTTAGAAAAGTCTGATATACTATGTTTACTTAATCACAATGAGGATAGAGGTATATTAGCTAGGTCTAAATATGGTACTGGAAGCCTAGAATTAACTATAGATGATACTGGACTTAAATACAGGTTTGAAGCACCTAACACTGCTTTAGGTGATGAACTGTTAGAAGGTCTTAGAAGGGGTGATATTAGTACTTCTTCATTTGCCTTTACTATCGGTAAAGATACTTGGACTAAGAAGGAAGATGGTAGTTATTTAAGAACTATCAATAGCTTCAAAGAATTATTCGATGTATCACCTGTATATAAGGAAGCATATCCAGATACATCTGTAGCATTAAGAAAGATGCAGGATTTAGAGAGCGAGGATTTAAAAGATTACTTCGCTAGACTTAGGAGTAAATTAAACTAATGAACACCTTAGAACTACTGGACAAGAAGGAACTGCTTAAAAAGAGAGCAGAGGAAATTATATCTGGTGCTGAGAAGGAAGTAAGAAAGCTAAATGCAGGAGAGCAGGTAGAATTTGATACACTTACTAAGGAAGTAGCAGATATAGATATTCAGATTAGAAAGATAGAGGAAGATAACCTTAAACAAACAACACATACAACTAATACTATGAAGGAAAAGTTTTCACTTTTAAAGGCTATCAATGATGTAGCCAATAACAGACAATTAGATGAGAGGGCACAAGAGGTAGTAGGTGCTGGTATAGCAGAAATGCGTAAGGCAGGACAATCCTATAGCGGTCAAATTGTATTACCTATTGAGGAAAGAGCCGATATTCAAGCCACTGTAGCTACAGCTGGACAGGAAAATGTTGCAGAGGATAAATTAGGTATTTTAGAGCCATTGAGAGCTAGTCTAGTATTGGCACAAGCTGGTGCTTCTTATATGACTGGTTTAGTAGGCAATGTATCTATTCCTGTTTATTCTGGATCTAATGTAGGTTGGGCTGGTGAAGTGACTGCTGCTTCTGATGGTGCGGGTACATTCAGTGAAGTAAACCTAGAGCCTAAAAGACTGACTGCATATATCGACGTATCTAAGCAGTTCTTAATTCAAGATTCTAACAGTGCAGAAGAAATGTTGAAACGTGATATTGTATCAGCTATTTCTAATAAGTTGGAAGCTACTATTTTGGGTAAAGAAGCTGGTTCAGCTACACAACCTGCTGGTTTGCTTAATGGTGTAACTGCTGATACTGCTGCTGTTACTTATACAGACTTTGTAAATATGGAAGCTACATTAGGAGAGAAGAATGTAAGAGGTGATATTAAGTTTATTGTTTCACCTTCTGCAAAGGCTGTATTAAAGTCCACCGCAAAGAATCAAAATTCTTTCATTATGGAAGGTAATGAGGTAAACGGCTATCCTGTTCTTTGTACTTCTGCTGTAGCAGGTAAAGGTATTGTTTACGGTAATTTCGCTGATTTGGTTATCGGTCAATGGGGTGGCATTAACCAGTTAAACCAGTGCCATATAGAAGTAATTTTATATGCTGCTTAAAGCAGTAACACCCTATAATTCACATCTCTAATTGCTGGAAACTCCTTAGAGCCTATCAAACTACAAAGTAATACCTTAAAGGGTACAAACTTGAATGTTTGAAAATTGATAGGATTGGACAATCAGCAGCCAAGACCGAAAGGTAAGGTTCAACGACTAGTAAGACCTGCAAAACAGGCATAGGATTCAAGTGAATCCGAAACGGGATGCTCCTACTTAATTGGTAGGATGAAGATATAGTCTAATCTCTTTAGGAAACTTTAGAGCGTTAAATAATTCATCATAACATTGGTGGATAACTACCACCCTGTATTTACAAACACAAAATCTAATACAACTATGGAAAATACAGGAATTTACAGGTGGGCTTCACCTAGTGGTAAGTCTTATATAGGTCAAGCGTTAGACCTTAATAGAAGAAAGAAAGAGTTTACAACCAATCCATTTAATTATTCTTATACAAGCAATGATTCAGCTATAGATAGAGCCAGAAAGAAATATCCAGACTTTACTAAATGGGATTATGATATACTGGCTTATGCTGATACTAAAGAGGAATTAAATGATTTAGAAATACAAATGATAGCTTTATATAACACTACTAATAGTAAGCTAGGATATAATTCTACTAAGGGTGGTGATGGAAGTAGTGGAACTTCTTGGGGAAGTGAAGCACAAATAGAAGCACTGAAACACAGAAGGAGTTATAAAGGTGAAGCTAATCCCAATTATGGTAAGCATCATACAGAAGAAGCTAAAGACAAAATTAGAAAAGCTAGAACAGGTAGTAAACAATCAGAAGAAACCATTAGGAAGAAAAGTAAACCTGTAAACCAATATACTTTAGATGGAGAATTTATTAAGACTTGGATTGGAGCTAGTGAAGCTATGAAAGTTCTAGGTATTGATAAATCTTCTATAAGTAGAGTTTGTAAAGGTACTAAGAAATCCGCTGGAGGATTTAAATGGAGTTATTTAACGGATAGCAGTAACGAAGCTATTTAATATAAATGTGATTTAACAGTAGACCCATATACACAGGCTGCTAACGGTAAAGTAAGACTTGTTATCAATGCTTACTTTGATGCCAAGCCTAGAAGAGCAGAAGCATTTGTTAAGAAGGTTCTTAAAGCCTAATTATAGTCTATTTAATAAGTAGTAAGCTATGTATATAACTTTAGAACAAGCTAAGAAGCACCTGCTAGTAGATGAGGATTTTAGGGCAGATGATATGTACATTCTGGACTTAATAGCTGTAGCAGAGGATTCAGTATCTAAACATTTAGACATAGCTTTAGATGAATTAGAAGTGGGTGGTACTTTACCACCTGCTATAATTCACGCTATGTTACTAATGATAGGTAATCTTTATGCAAATAGAGAACCTGTTAGTTATGGCACAGTAGTTAAGATCCCCTATAGTTATGAATATCTGATAGGACTTTACCGTAAATACACAATTAAATGAGAGCAGGAACATTACATTATCCTATCACCATACAAGAACCTGTAGCTATTAAAGATGGCTATGGTGCTAATTCTATTGATTGGAGAGATGTTATTAGCACTAGGTCTAATGTTACTTATAACAGTGGTAATAGACAGAATCAGAATAATGAAATAGTTCATTCTTATACTGTAACCTTTACTGTTAGATATTATCATAAGGTAAATGAGAATATGAGAATCCTTTGGAATGGAAAGAAATACAGGATTCTTAGCATAAATCCAGAATTATATAAGCAATCAACCACTATAGTAACTGAATTGATAAATGAATAATATAGAAGTAGATGCCAGACAGGTTACTTCTATGTTTGCAGATTTAACTAGTAGACAGCAAAGGCAGGTCTATAGAAGTGCTTTAAGAAAGGGTGCTGGTATCTTAGTCGGTGAAACTAAAAGACAGCTAAGGCAGACTTTAGGCAGGGCAGCTTCCAGTAGAAACTGGTGGAATGGTAAGACCTTAATAAGTGGAATCAAAGCTAATGCTGATAGAAACGGAGAAAAAGCTAAGGTACATATTATGGGGGACTTTAGATTAAAGTTCTTTGAAATGGGTACTAGAGTTAGAAGAACCACTGGTAGTAATACTGCATCTGTTAGAGGTCGGAATCCTATTAGAAGGCAGAGAGCAGCAGCCAATAGAGGTAGTATTAATGCAGCACATTTCTTTAGAACAGCTAAAGCCAATAAGGAAAGGGAAATCTTTGATAATATGGATAACCTTATAAGCCAGTCAATTCAGAGAATAGCTAATAGGAACAGACGATGAGTTTACAAGTAGGTAAAGCTATCTATAATATCCTTAGTAATGATGCAAAGGTTATAGATAGTGTAGGACATAAAATTTACCCTTTAATAGCTGATACAGGTACTACATTTCCATTCATTGTTTACAGAAGAACAAGCATAGAACCATCTGATAGTAAGGATAGGTTTATATATAGTGAAGATACTTATGTGGAAGTGGTTATAGCTTCTGATAAGTACAATGAATCTATAGAAATAGCTGACTTGGTTAAAGATGCCTTACAAGGTAAGAAGGGTAACTATTCTGGTATTAACATATATGATATTAGAATGACAAATGCAGATGAGGATTATATAGAAGATACATTCATTCAGAACCTTACATTCAACATAAAGACAAATGGCAGGACAAGTAATTAACGGTGGTGACTTAATGCTATTTATTGATGATAAATCTATAGCATTTGCCACTAGCCACAAACTAAGTATAAATGTAGAAACAGTGGAAACCACTTCTAAAGATAGCGGTGGTAAATGGGTAGCTAAGGCTGCTAGAAAGATTAGCTGGAACTGTAGTACTGAAAACCTTTATTCTAATGATGGTGAAGGTATTACTTTTGATATGTTATTTGACAAGCTAACAGCCAGAACACCTATTGAAGCTGTATTCTGTTTAGAGAAAGATTATTCAACAAAGAAGGATGAAGTACCAGAAGGGGGATGGTTGCCAGCCACTACTGGAACTTATTCGGGTAATGTTATTATTACAGCACTTGAGGCCAATGCACCTAATGGAGATAATGCAACATTTACAGCTTCATTTGAAGGTGTTGGAGCACTTACAAAGACAGCATAATTATAAGCCTTTATATCTCTAGGTTATGGAGGTGTAAAGGCTTTCTTATTTTAAATACTTATTGATATGACTATTAAAGGACAAGACTACAAACTGAAATATACTCTTAGAGCCTTATTCATCTATGAACAAATTACTGGTAAGGCTTTTGAGTTAAAGACTATCACAGATGAATATCTATTCTTCTACTGTATCTTAATGGCTAATAATCCAGACAGTTCACTAACCTTTGAAGAACTGATAGAAGCCGTAGATGAAGATATGGGAATTATGGTAGAGTTCCATAACTTCTTAAAGAAGGAACTGGAGAAGCAACAGCTATTCATTACTAATAATACGGACGCTAAAAAAAAGTCCTAACCACTAAAGAGATATATTTCATCTTAGTAATAGAAGGTGGACTAGACCCAGAATATGTACTAGATAAGATGCAGATGTATGAGTTAGAACCACTGATTAGCAATTTACATAAGAAGGACAGATATAGCTGGGAACAGGCCAGAATGGTAGCTTATGTTATAGCGCAATGTAACAGTACTAAGAAGTTAAAGCCTACTGATATAATACAGTTTACTTGGGATGAAGAAAGTTCTACTAATGATACATCTATTAGTAATGAAGATATTAAGAGATTACGAGAGAAAGCTAAACAATATACAACACATAAATAAATATGGCTGATTTAGTGACTAGACTACTTCTTAATAGTAGTCAATTCGATAATAATATAAGGCAGTCCACACAACAAGTACAGCAGTTCCAACAGGTAGGCAGGAATATCACAGCTACCATAGGTAGGTTTGCAGGTGTATTAGGTGTAGCTTATGGAGCAACGGAACTATTACAAAAAGGACTTAACAGTAATGCCGCCTTACAAGATAAATATAACTCTTTAATGCGTACTGGTTCTACTGTTACAGAGCAATTCTTTTCATCTATCTATTCTGGAGATTGGACAGTATTTAATAATGGAATATTAAACGCTATTAAGAATGCAAAAGACTATGTAGATACTTATAGAAAGCTACAAAAGACCTTGCAAGTTAATAGTATTAGATATGAGCAAACAGATGCTAAAAAGAACCAACTGGAATCTATTATAGAAGATGATTCTTTAGCTCCAGAGGTTAGAAAGAAGGCACAGCAGGAATTAGATAAACTCCTTATAATGGGTATTGCCGACATTAGAGAGATGACAGATACAGTTACCAAAGGATTAGAAAAGATGATAACTAAAACTGTTGGAGAGGGTAAGTATATGAATACTGGTAACGCTCAAAAGCTAGTTCTAGATGTATATGATGAGAATAGTGATGTAAGAAAAGAACTAGAGAAATACAGGGCTGCTAGGGATGCTGCTAACACTGGACAATCACTATACCAAATGACAGGTAAAGGTAGTTATCAAGACTGGAGCAACCAAGTAAAGCAATATAATACATATACCAAAGAAGCCAGAGAAAGAAATGACGAGCTAATAAGATTGGCAGATTCCTTGAATGAAGAAGTATTTAATTCCTTTACAGACCTATTCGACAAATTGAATGATTTGAATGATAAGGCTGGTACTTGGGAGAAAGATAGAGCTGGTGCGAGGGATGAAATAGCTGGAATTAAAACTAGTACTTCTGTAAAAACAAGTGAAGTTATTCCTGTTGGTACTATAGTAGAGTTACAGAAGAAAATTGGAGGCCTTAGAAAGAGTTATGAAAGTGCGGCGAATGAAGGTTCCAAAGTTGGATTTATGAAGGCTATTAATGAAGCCGAAACACAATTAAAGATGATGCAATTAAGGGCTACAGGAACACCTTTATTAGTCGGTGGAGATATTAGTAAGCCTGTTGGAAAAAATGTAACAGACGATTTAAAATCTGGCTCTATTCAAATCAAACCAGTATCTACTGATGCTATTGAACTGAATAATGATTATGCTAATTCTCTATCAAATATTGCTACTGTAATGGGTTCTATTACCAATATAACAAATGAAGGTGCTGGAGCTTGGTTAAGCTATGGAGCAAACATAGTTAATTCTGTTGCTGCTGCTATACCTGCTCTTACTTCACTAACTACAGCTTTAACAGCTAAGGCTGCTGCTGAAAGTGCTGGTAGTGCTGCTGCTGTGCCTGTTGTTGGTTGGATTAATGCTATTGCTGCTATTACAGCTATTACTGCTGCTATGGCTTCTATACCTAAGTTTGCTAATGGCGGTATTATTGCTGGTAATAGTACTATTGGTGATTACAATATAGCTAGAGTAAATAGCGGTGAAATGATTCTCAATAACAGGCAGCAGAAGAATCTGTTTAACCTTTTAGATGGTAAAGGTGGGACTTCCGTTAATGCTGGTGGAGAGGTTAAATTAAGAATCGAAGGCAGGGATTTGGTAGGCGTTCTTAATTCTCAAACAAGTAAGACAAGTAAATACAAGTAATATGTACAACCTTATATATACAGTGCCATTTACTAATGTGGATGGAGAAGCCTTAACTATACAAATACTGGAAGATGGTGGTACTGGTTCACCTGTAGAACTTACGGGAGGTACACCACCGTTTATAGTAGACGTAAACGATGAAGATTTTTTATATACACCTACTAGATTTAGTGGAGCTACTTTAAAGTTAGTTGGAAGTGATTACTTACAGAAACTATTCAGTACGCAATACCAGAGATTTAAAGTTAATTTGGTAAGGACTGGTTCTGTTATCTGGACTGGCTTCATAACACCAGAACTATATTCACAGGACTATGATAACAGCCTGTTTGAACTGGACATAGAATGTATATCAGCCCTATCTACTTTAGAGTACATAGACTTCAAACAAGAAGGAGCTACTATTCCCTTACTTGGTATTATTAAAAAGTGTATCACAGAAAGTAAAGGAGATTTTAGGGCTGTTTACATACCAAACGCCTATACTTCTTCTTTAGATGGTATAACTGTAAGTACAGCTAATTTCATTGATGAAGATGGTAAAGCTATGACTTTAAAAGAATGTTTAGAAGAGACCTGCAAGTTCCTTAACTGGACTGTGACGGAATATGATGGTTGTGTTTACTTTATTGATATGGACTATGTAAAGGCTGGTAAAACCAGTTATACCAATATACTTACCAGTACAACTACTACCCTATCTTCTACTATTAATTTAAGGGATATACCATCTAAAGGGAACAACAACCAATTATCCATATTAGGAGGATATAATAGGGCTGTGGTGATAGACAGTGACTATGAGGCCGATAAAGACAGTCTCTATCCAGAATCTAATTTTAGATGGCAAGTTCCTATGTACAGTAAATCCAAGGAGTTCAATAGCAAAACATATATAAAGAACTTTGCGGAATCAGAAACATTCGAGCCTGTTTTCTATGCTGGTAACAGCACATCTTTCACTAAGATAGACGATGGGTTTAGCTTGGATAAGCAGAAACAAAGGGCAGGGACTTTCTTAACACAGGTAGCCAGCTATGATACAGGTAACAAACCAGTTAAACTGAACTATGAGGACTTGTTTGAGATAAAGCAATATGATGATTATGGGACTGTTAAATATTTATGGCAGACAGGTGATCTGGAGTTCCCTGTTATAAGGACTAAAGCGGCATCACCTACCATAGTATTTGATACAGATACCAAGCTGTGTATAGACTTCAAGTTGATGATACAAGTTACAGATGATTGGGGATTACCTATAGAGGGTGACAGTATGAAAGGAGGTAGTGACTGGAACAATGATTTTATCTATATACCTGCCAAGCTCAGAATAGGTGATTATTACTATAATGGGACAAGCTGGACTGCCAACAGTGATAACTATTTTAAGTTATATACAGACTGTGACAAGAATAAGATAACCGCTAAATGGCTGAATGCCAGAAATACCAATGACTTCACAACAGGCTATGATGAGCTTACTGGAACATTGATAAATATAGATAAGGTAATGGTTGGGGATCTGGAGCTTACATTATATAGTCCCAAGTTCCCTAATGTTGAAATGGCTATATTGTTCCCGCCTAGCTATATGTTCGTCAAGGATATATCTTTACAGAGCCAACGTAAAGAGGGTAATACATCTGGAGAGAAGAAAGATACCAAGTATGAGAATGTGGTGAATGAATCCTATATCAATGCCCTAGACGATATTACATTCAAGATAACATCCAAGAATAATAGTGAGTTATCATTCAGTAAGGCTATAGTAGGAACGGCCATACTAGATACCCTTACTAATACTTTTGATAATACGTCTAATAAGCCAGAAGAATATCTAATAAAAAGGATAATCAACCAATACAAGCAACCGAAGGTCAAACTTCTACAGGTGATTAAGCCAGAAGTACAACCTTATTCAATTATTACAGATAGCTATCTGTCTGGTAAGAGGTTTGTATTTGCTGGAGGAAGAATCAATTATGAAGATAATAGCATAGAATGTAACCTTATAGAACTTAATTAACTATGGATATAACAAGTAACAGAATAGCAGCCACGCCTAGAAGTAAATACCATAAATACGGATATGGAGGTAATAATATTTCTGTTAGTGGTGGTTCTAATGTAGACTTAAGCAATTATGTAAAGCTGACTGGAGAGGAAAGCCAGATAATAGAAGGGAATGTAGGAGCTACAGGGGATATAGTCGCATACAGTACCAATGAAATTAAAGAGAAATATCCTATAGCATCCCCAACGGCTTTAGGAACTATAAAAGTTGGTGAGAATCTGACTATAACAGATGATGGCACGTTAAATGCCGAGGCTGGTGGGGCTAGTAGCTGGAATGATATAAAGGATAAGCCTAGCACCTTCACCCCTTCCAAGCATACACATACCAAAGCTGAAATATCGGACTTCTCACATACACATACCAAATCACAGATCACGGACTTTAGCCATACCCACAAGATGCAGGACATATCAGATTTCAACGGTGTTACATTAGATACAGACCAGACTATAACAGGACAAAAGACCTTTAGTAAGACTATTCTAGGGCAGGCTGATATAATAGCCTATTCCACGGGCATAAGTAAGGAGCTGTTCCCTATAGCCAGTAAGACCGCTATTGGATGTGTAAAGATAGGAGATAATATTAATGTATCTGGGGATGGCACGATTAGCGTTAATATTGATGGTGGTGAGGCTGGTTCTGTGGATTGGGATAATATCAATAACAAACCTTCCTCATTCACACCTTCAACGCATACACACGATGATAGGTATTACACAGAGACAGAGATTAACACCAAGCTAAATTCCAAATCCAATACAGATCACACGCATAGTAATTACGCTTCCACCATTACAACCTCTGGGACAGGTAATGCAGTGACCTCTATAAGTCAAAGCGGCAATACAATCACTGTGACCAAGGGTGCTACATATAATAACTATACACATCCAACTAATCACCCTGCCAGTATAATCACGCAGGACGCTACACATAGATTCATTACTGATACGGAAAGAACTAACTGGAATGATGCCAATAGCAAGAAGCACTCACATAGTAATAAAGGCTACCTAGATATTATTAACCAGAACCTAGCCACTACCAATGAGGTTAATTTCAAATCGGTTAAGACTACAGGGGATATAATAGCCTATAGTACTGGTACTACGAGTGAGAAATATCCTATAGCCAGCAAGACAGCACTAGGATGTGTAAAGGTTGGTAGTGGTCTATCCGTATCCTCTGATGGTACTATAAGTGCCACAGGTACTACTGGTGGAGGAAAGTGGGGAGAGATCACGGGTACGCTAAGTAACCAGTCTGATCTACAGACAGCCTTAAATGGCAAGGCTAACAGTTCACATACACATAACTATGCTAGCACAGTTAAGGTTGGGTCAACATCATATAACATAAGTGGGAATACTATCAGTTTACCAGCATATCCTACAGTACCTTCTGCCTTAAAGAATCCTAATGCACTTACTATTAGCTTGAATGGTACTTCACAGGGAGCTTATGATGGATCAGCTGCTAAATCATTTAATATCACAGCCGCAAGTATTGGGGCTGCTGCAAGTTCTCATTCACATAGTTATATACCTTTGAGCGGTGGAACTATGACTGGTGGACAAATAGCTAGGGCAGGATCTTCACAAAGCTGGATGAATGGGCGCAAGGGCGCAATGATCGTACTTAATAGTGCTGGAGCAAGTCAATATATGCCTATATGGTCTTGCAAGTCACAGGCTGGTAGCTGGGATTGTGGTACATATACCGAGAACAGGTTACATTTCAGCTATATAACTGACACCAATTATAACGCTGGAACTAACACCCAAACTGCAAACATTTATTTCAATACCAATGGAACTATTACCGCTGGTTTAAATGGCAATGCCACTACCGCCACAACATTACAAACAATTAGAACTATCAACGGTACTAATTTTAATGGCTCTGCCAATATCACTACAGCCAATTGGGGAACAGCCAGAAATATAGGTATAGTATCGTCCGATGGTACTGGTGCGGGATCTGTGGTTAGTGTCAATGGTAGTGGTAATGTGAATTTGAAGTTACCAGCTACAATCAAGGCTTCAATAACAGGGAATGTAAGTGGTAACGCTGGGACAGCGACAAAGTTACAAACCGCTAGAACCATTTGGGGGCAATCATTTAATGGTAGTGCTAATATCAGTGGTAATATGACAGGGGTAGGTAGCATTACCGCCAGTGGATTGATAAAAACTACTAACAGCGTACAGGCAGATGGGGATGTCATAGCCTATAAGACTAGTACAGGTGGGGCTAGTCCCTTCAAGTACTGGCTACCATCCGTTGATACCAATGGTAATTTAAGCTGGTCTAACAGCACTTCCACTACAACACCAACAACAAGGAATATCAGAGGCCCACAAGGGCCTACAGGTCCCAAAGGAGCTACTGGTGCGACAGGTCCACAAGGGCCAAAAGGTGATAAAGGAGCTACTGGTGCTCAAGGG
>ULOF01039230.1_pt1 | contig 11784 bp, 20 predicted proteins | sample 1952371 | NCBI WGS metagenome assembly ULOF01 (sample SAMEA4835597, study PRJEB28245) | human gut metagenome | biome: gut microbiome; material: fecal sample | place: Denmark | collected 2008 | reverse complement strand
GAATACTAGCCTCTAAGCTAGCTCCTATGGTGAGGGGATTTAAGAAAGGAATTGTAGATGGTAAAAATACTAATAATGGTACTATTTTTCTTGTTCCCCACATTAGCGGATGCTCATGTTGTAATGGGTGGTGATAGGGGAGAAACAATGAAGAATATAAAAATAGTAGAAAATTATTTTAAAAATAATTTTAATTTAACTTTACATAGAGATGTTGCTGTTATTAATGTTGGTTCAGTAAAAGAATATGCGGATTTGTTAAAATACTTTAAAATAAATAATGCAGAAGAAATAGCTCAAAAAAGTGGAGCGGTAACATCTCGAAATTCTGTAATAGTTATAAATACTGCTGGAACAGATAAGAGTGATAGATTGTTTCTTTTAGCGCATGAAATGACACATCAATATCAGTTCCAGCAGAAGGGAAAAGCGGCTACAGAAGATATGGCAATGCTTGAAGGATTTGCTGATTTAATAGCCAATGACATAAGTGGAGCTTACATATCTATTGAAAATTATGGAATAAAGCGGGAAGATTTAAAGAGTTATTCAGATTTCAACGAAGCACAAAAACAGTATGGAAATAAGGTATATGAACAGGCAAGATATTATGCAAGAAAAGAGAAGTTTTTAGATTATTACTAAGGAGCGTATAAAATGACTCATAGTGTGGGGAAAGTTGATAAAAAATAAGGAGGATGCTTTATCTTGAAAATTGTAGATAAGTTTTATATTCGGTGTGTTAGTTATTTTGCACAAGAAGAGTGTGAAGAGTTGTGTTTACAGTTATTTCAATTAAGTGATGAAGTTCTTGCCTTATCAAATGAAGTAAACATAATGCTATTTGATTGTTTTGATTTAAAGAAATTGTATTTAAATCAACGAGCATTAAATTGTTTAAGGAAAGCGGAAATTTACCCGCAAGAAATGAGGTTAGCATGAAAGAATATTTATATAAGATATTTAAATTAGTTTTTAAAAATCGTTATGATAAAGATGTATTAAAACTAAAAGATGAAATTTATGAATTACGCAAAGAAAAGGTAGAAAAAGTTAGAGAATGTGAACAAGTTAGACGTGAATTAATGGGAGTTAAGAAAAGAATGTCAGCTTTAGATAATTCTAGATTAGAAGATGAAGTAAAGGTAAATGAATTAATAGCCCATTTAAAAGAATGTGAAGAACAAATAGAAGAATTAAATGAAAAAGTAAAGAATCTTCAAAGTAAAAATAAAGGCTTAACAACACAGATAAAAAACATGAAAGAAGGAAAATAATATGGGACTCTACACAAAACTAAAGAATGCGGCAAATAATTTCATAGAGGTTATGTGTAGAGGTTTGGAACGTCTACACTATCTGTAAGAACGGAGGGGTGTAGTGAACAGAGATTTTGAGACAGAATTAAGAGAAGATTTAGCAGTAATAAAAACAAAGCAACAAAGTAATTCAGAAAGTCTTGGAGTTTTTTTAGAAAAAACACAAACACAAGAAGTAGAATTAAAGACAGTAGAAAATAATATAAAGACAATTTTCAAGAGATTAGATGAGATGAGAGCAGAAGCAAAAGAAAACAAAATAGAACTTAATAAAGTTATAGATGATAAATGTTCTGATATATTTAGATTAGCAACATTTTTATCAGGAATAATAAGCATGTTTATAAGTATACTTGCGCTTATCTTAAAGTAATGAGGTTTTATAATGTTTGAGAAGCTAAAAAATATTATTAAATCAAAAATTCTTGTAAAGCCTAAAATTGCAGGCGGGAGTTTAAAGCTTCTCTATATAATGATTGTTTTAATAATAACAACTGTTCTAGCTTATATATTTGCTTGGGCATATCAAGCAATATTTAAGGGTGTAATAGCATTATCTGATTTACTAGCTTTAACAAAAGTTTTATTCTCCCCAGAAGCGATTGCCGCTATATTCTTTTATGGAGCATCTATAATAGATAAAGACGGAGATGGGGAAAGTGATAAATTAGAAAAAGAAGTACAGAAGGAAGATAAAAAAGAAGGTGATTGCAATGTACGAAAGTAAACATTGGAGCGTAACAGAATGGGATTGTTGGCGCAGAAACAGTAATGAATATGCGTGGGACAATGAAAATGGGAAGTTATGCACAAATAATGAAAAAACAGCAAATTTATTTAAAATATTAGATATGTTGAGAGACTGGAATCCTAATTGGGTAGTCAATACAACAAAATATCACTCTGAATATGGAACAACTTTTAAATCAGGATATAGGACTGTAGATGATGGAGTTAATGCGGCATGTGGTGGAGAATTAGGTAGTTATCACACAAAAGGATGTGCCGCAGATATTCATATTTCTGGTCAGGACGATACTGATATAGCTTTAGCTGACACTGTTTTAACGGCGGCAAAAGCGTGGGGTTTAGAAGACCAGTTAGGCATAGGTTATTATGGAGATTGGGTTCATATAGATACCAGAGGGGTAACTTCGAGGTGGTAACAGGAGGAACTACAAGAAAAGTCTTGTAGAAGAGAAATATGGTTAGTACAATTACAGTAGATAATTTTAAGTGTAAATGTTGTGGGGCAACGCCTAAAGTGAGTAAACGGTTGTTGAAAATATTGAATGATATACAAACAAACGTTGGCTCTGAATTAACAATATTATCACCTACTTGTAAAGACCAAGAATTTAAAAAATTATTAAAAGCTTGTGTCATTTTAGTTCCTAAACTTTATACTGTTGATGATTTAGCGGACTTAGCGATACTGTATAACGCAGATGGTATAAGAAGGTTATATAAATATAAAGCAGTATATGTAGATGTTTTAGGAAATAAAATGGATTATTAATCCCTTACTAAGTAAGGGATTTTTTTATTGACAAAAAGAAAAAAATATGGTATAATAGGTTCAACGAGGTGAGAGTATGGTGTTTTTAAATAATAATATAGAATATGGTAGATTTCAAAAAGCAGTTCAAGGGATTACTGTATTAAACGAAAAACAGATACGAAAATTTTGGCACAAATTTAAAAAAGGTATTTCTAAAAATGAAATTAATATAAATCTCTTTTTTCCAGAATTTATAGAAACTATATTTGAGGGACAGGAAATATGGATTCTAAAGGAGTGGGCTATATTTGGGGAAAATATTGAAACTTAAAAGTGACGTAGACTACCAATCTTTTAAGTTTTTACTTAGAGGTAAGGGATTATCTTACAAGGCTTTTTGTAATCTTTGGAAAGAGCTTTCTACAGGAGTATTAAAAGAGCGTTTCAGTTTAATAACAGTAGAGAATATTGAAATATATGAGTTTGAATATTGTAAGGAAAAGTATTGTTATTTTCCTACGTTTTGGTTTGAAGAAGTTAAGTATTCTGATATTGAATGGGAGTAAAAATGATAAAATTAAAGGAAGAATTAGGATATTATGAGTGGGATTCATTTATGAGCGATTCAATACGAGTTAGAAATGCTCATTTTAGAGATGCTGACACATTATGGGTTATGTTAAAAACTGGGATTCCAGAAGATGCTTTAAAAGTCAGTAATAACACTCTTAATTATAAAGAAATCTGTTATAAAGGTGTTAAATATTTATTGCCTATAGAATGGTTTTTGCCAATTTCTGAATGGGAATAAAAAACACTTGACAAAAAGAAAAAAATGTGGTATAATAATATAAAAGATAGGAGATGGTTTAATGAGTTTATTAGTGGATATGTACGAATTAAAAACAGAGGAATATATTAAGACGAGAAAACAAACAGCAGAAGTTATTGAGACTTTAAGAGCATTAAGGGATACAAATACAAATCCTTTATATCGTAAAGCAATGAATGAGGCTATTAGGGAAATTAAGCAAATTGGATTTGCAAGAAAAAATAAAATTACAAACTGTTTAGGCAAGCTGTTTGAAGATGAAACCACAGAATATAGAAACAAACTTAGAGACATTGAAACTGAGGATTCTATACGTACATTAGAGTCCATTTCTTGCAGATATTTTCAGGGTTTTTGATTAATAAAAATGGCTATTAAAGTTTTTATAAGTAACTCTCAATTATTAAAAAACTTAACAAATACAGAAAGAGAGCAAATAAAAAAAGATTTAACTTTTAAAAATCCTGAATATGAAAGTATCCTTAAATTCTCGAGATGGGGAAACACTAGAGTTCCAGAATTTCTTTATTATTACAAAGAAATTGGAGATAGCTTAGAAGTTCCTAGAGGATATAAAATACCTTTTACTTATGAGGTTATAGAAGATACTTCGATTAGTTTCAATAATATAGAATATCCATTAGTACAAATCCAGCCTAGAAAAGTACAACAGGTAGCAATAGAGCATTTTACTGATAATACTGGAACACTTGTTATAAATACAGGGTTAGGTAAGTCAATAATTGGCTTGATACTGGCAGGGAAGTTAAAAGAAAGAGCATTGATTATAGTTAATAAGGACGATTTAATAGATGGTTGGCAAAAAGATGCTCTGTTGTGCTATGGGGAAATAGAAACAGGTTTAGTAAAGGGCAAGGTTTTCAATATAGGAAAACAAATTACTTTAACTACGATACAAACCCTTTCTAGGCTAGGTGACGAAAAGCTTGATAAATTAAAAGAAAGTATATCAATGTTAATTTGTGATGAATGTCATAGGTGTTCTGCTAAGATATACAGTGTTCTAAATGACTTCCCTGCCAGATATCGTTTAGGCTTAACAGCAACTAAAATGAGAAATGATGGACTAGCAGATGTATTAGATTTAATTTGTGGACATACTTTGTATGAATACAAAGGGGAATTTGAAACTTCTGATATTATAGATACAAAAGATATTTTTGTAATAAAGAGAGAAAGTCAGTTAAAGTGGAATCCAGTGATTGATTATTACTGGACGAAAAGCGGAGCAAAAGTAAAAGCATTAGTATATAAAGATAAAGTATTTGCACCACATACACCAGAATGGAGAGCTTTAATAACGCAGTTATTGAGTACAAAGGAAGTTGATAGTTTACCTGTTAATTTACAGGAAGCTTATAAAATTGTATCAGAAGATTTAGCGTTTAATAGATTAGTTGTTGAGGATATTATAAAAGAATATAACTTAGGAAAATCCTGTATAGTATTTTGTAAAGAGAAAGAGCATATAAATTTATTGTATGGCATGTTAGTAGATATATGCCCAAGAATACAAAAATACTATGGAGATATGAAAGAAACAAAAGCAGAAATAAAAGAAAAAGCAGAAACAAAAGAAGCATTAATTACATTAGCTACTATTTCTATTAGTTGTGAAGGAACTAACGTAAAATCATGGGAGAGAGGATTTCTTGTATCTACAGTGGCAAACAAGAAAGATTTGATACAGATTTTAGGAAGGTTACGAAGAACTAAAGATGGTAAGACTAATGTATTTTTTTATGATTACAGACATCCTTTTATGGCAATTTTTAATAAGCATGGTATAAAGAGGGATAAGTGGTATAGAGAAATAGGAATTACAAAAATTATTTAAAAATGCTTGACAAAACTAAAAAAGTATGATATAATGTTAAGACTTAAAGAATGGATGATAAAATGGTTGAATGTAAAATTATAGACTTTTCAGAAGCAGAGATAGATGATTCACGTTTCAAAGAATTAGCTATGCAGTATGATATGTATAGAAAGACAAAGCTTGAAGCGGAAAAAAGAGTGAAAGAATTAAAAGAACAGCTAGATGCTTATGTAGAGTCTAATGGCAAAAGTGATTTAAATGGTAATAAGTATTTACCTTTTTTAGATAATAAATATCTAAAAAGAGAGGTAAGAAAAAGCTATGATGTAATACCTTATATGGCTGAAAGTATTTTGAGAGATTATGGTGTTTTAGATAAAGTTTTAAAGTATGAAGCTTATTATGATGTGGAAGTATTGGAACATCTTATCGCAGATGGAGTAATACCATTAGAGGTAGCAGAGAAAATGTTTAAAGAAAAATTAAGTTATTCAACTAAAATAGTAGATTTAAAGGATGTGAGCGAGGATGCCGAGAAAGAGGAAAGCTAAAAGAGGCAGACCCGCAGGGCAAATATTACAGGGAAAATTATTTAAAATAAATGGCAAGATACTACGATTATATACAAGAGCAAAATTAATAGAAGCTTTTAAATTGGCTGGTATTCCTAGAGGTTCATTAACTTTACGTAATTGGGAAAATACAGGTATTTTACCTCCTGCCCTAGTGAGAGTAAATAATATTTGTTATTACACACAGGAACAAATAAATGCTATTGTTAGAGTAGCTTTAGAGTGTGGAGTTAGGAGAGGTTTTCCTATTGAAAAGACTGGATTTTCTGAACGAGTAAAAATTGCTTTACAAAAAGTAAATGAAAGATTGTTTATGCCAGATAAAGAAATGGAGGAATAAAATGGAAACAATAAAAGTAGGTTTATCAAAAGGTGTAACATTGAATTTAGGTAATTATGAAAGTGCAAAATTTGATTGTTGGATGGAAGCAGAAGTATTAGAAAAAGAAAGAGATACAACATTAGATTTGTTTTCAGAACTTATTGATAATCGTTTAGAACAAGAAGCAAAGGAACTAGAACGTTCCATAGCAAAACGTAAATGATAGTAACAAAAGCACAGGCAAAGAAGTTATTTGGTGGAGCAATAGTAACTTCTGATAAAAGTGGTATTGTAAAGTCAACAGAAGATTACAGTAAGTTTAAATCTAATGATTGGATAAAATATTTTTCAGATAAAGCAAAAGAACATGGCGTAAAATATCAAGTTGTAAAATATAAAGATACCTCTGTAATAAAATCATTAATGGCTACATATCCAAGTAATGAAATAAAAAAGATAATTGATTTTCTTTGGGATTCAGATTATCGCTTTAAAGTTGGTGGTAGAGAAAAAACTTTTATGGAATATGGCATTTATTTAATGTCTAATGCTTGGTTAAGTAGTTATTATAATTTAGCAGTAGCTTATACAGGAGAGAGCTTAACTCCCAAGCGAGGCTGGAAAGAGGAGACTAAGAATGGTGGGATAGAAATTGACATCTGATTTACCAACAAGAGAAGGAAAAATGCGGGAATACATAAGTAAAGAATCCTTGTATTTAATGGGGATACCTAGTGGATATCAGGGAAAATTTTTATCTGATTATCATTTTGCTGAACCTAAATTAAAGAGTATTATACAAGGTTATGTAACTAATCCTAGAGATATGTTAAATGATTGTGTTAATCTTTTATTTAGGGGGCAAAATGGAGCTGGAAAGAGCTTTTTAGCTTCTATTATTCTACAAGAGTTATATATTCGTTATTATTCAGGATATTTAACTACTTTTAATGAGATTATAAGAAAAACTTATAGCCAACAAGATGTAAGTTCCGTATATGATTCAGAATTTCTAGTAATAGATGAATTAGGGGCAGAAGTAGATACAGCAAAGGGAGCAGAAAAAGCTTTATTAGAAAATATATTAAAGATTAGAGATACAAAGGGATTACCAACAATAATCTGTACTAATTTAAAATCAGAAGAGTTAACTAATAGATATGGTTATACTATTGATAGTATGCTAAATCTTTTTATTCAGGTTACATTTACTACTAATGATGGTAGAAGAGAAGCCTTTAGAAATAAAGATGCTATAAAGAAATTAAGACAGGGGGGATAATATGGATTTAGAAAATGTAAAAAATGATTGTTGCATTAATTGCAGTTCTGTAGAAGTATTTGCATATGTAGAGCATGACCATTTACCTTTATGTAGGAATTGTTATAAATTATATGATAAAAATGAAATTAATGCTGGACAATTAAGGGAGAAAAGACGTGAAAAGAGGGCAGTTAACTAATCAATCTCTTCCAATTATCGCCTTTAATTTAGAGAGTTGTTTTTTTAATAATAAAACAACATTCGTTAACGAATTATTTAAAGACAAATATGAAATTTTAGGAATGCAGTATAACCCTCAACATTTAGATACTATTATGAAGATTTGGAAAAGTGGGAAATACTCAATTCATTTAGTAACTTATAAAGACCCTAAAGAGTGGAAAGAACTTGAAGGATTTTTATTTGAAAAGTATTTATATTTTAATAATTTAGAATTTATTGAAGGTTTTAAAGAATTGAAGAGGTTTTGTGAATTAAAATATCTTTATTATGTAGATGATGGGGATAAATTATTTTTACCTAAGAACGCTGTTTCTATGCAAGAGTTTTTAGGGGTGATGAAATGAGTGTAGATTCTAATTTTATTTTAAAATTATTAGAAACTAAGGATTGGAAAACAGTAGCAGAAAAAAGAATATCAGCTAAGTTTTTTAATCCAGCTTATAAAAGAGTATTTAATTATATTTCAGACTTTAAAATTAAATATGGAGATATTCCTAGCACGGAATCATTAAAATCAAGATTTCCAGAACTTGATTTTAATGGAAGGGTAACAGAACCATTTGAATTTTATTGCGATGAGTTAAGAAATAAAGTTAAACACAATTTGTTAAGGGATACAATACTTTCTGTGCAAACAGATATAAACTCATTAAATACAGAAGAAGCAGTTAAGAAGTTACAGAAATTAATACAAAATATTGATTCTGAAATTGTTCTTAATGATACTTGTAAAATAGGTGAGAGAACAGAAGAGCGTTTTGAGCAGTATAAAGAACGGCAAAAAACAGGGGGCATTTCTGGCATGCCTATAGGCTTATTGCCTATTGATAAACAAATAGGTGGCGTAAAAGAATTAGACCTTATAACTTTTTTAGGGTATACAGGGACTGGTAAATTAATTGCCGTCTTACATAGATACGGTAAAGATATGTAAGATTATGAGGGGGCAAAATCGGTAAAGGCTGTCAAATGCTAATACCGAGGTAACTGAATAATTCAGTACCGTAACGCATAGAGATTGAAATAATATCTCCACGAGTGTCCTCCACATACCGTACACTTTTGTGGAAGTGAAAATATATGCTATACTGGAATGGAATTGACCATTCGATGAAAATGAAGGAAACTTCCAGAGCTACAGATAAAAAGCTGTAGGTTAATAACAATTAGAAAACGTGGCTCCTGTGTATTATTGCCGTAGCAATGGCGAAAATGGGATATAAAGTTTTATTCCTAACAAAAGAAATGTTGCCATCTCAATTAATAGATAGAATTGATGCGATATGGTCGGGTATAAGTTATTCTCGTATTAAAGATGGTCAATTAGCACCACAAGAAGAAGAAAGGTATCATAAGTATCTTTTAGAAGAAGCTCCAAAATATAAAGATAAATTAATTGTTGAATTAATTGAAGGTGGTGTAATATCTTGTGGAAGTTCTATTGATTTACATAGACCTGATGTTTGTTTAATTGATGGTGGCTACTTAATGGCAGATGATTCTGAGGATGACGATTGGAGGGGCATTCTAGAAGTATGGCGAGGATTTAAAGCATTAGCCAGAAACAGAAAGGTTCCAATTCTTTGTACTTCACAGTTAAAAGGAGAAACTGCAACATTAAGTAATATTTCTTATGTTAAGGCACTTGCCCAAGACTGTATGCCAGGAGATAACTTATTACTTACTGAATTTGGTTACAAAAAGCTAAAAGAACTTGAAAACTGTAGATTTAAAGTTTGGGATGGATTAAAATTCAAAGAAGCTATTTGCTATGAAACTAAAGAGTTAAAAAAGCGGGTAATTATAAATAATAATTTTTATTGTTCACAAGGGCATCTTGTAAGAGTTTTTAGTACCATTGATAGCCAGTTTCATTGGAAAAAAGCAAAAGATATATTGCCTAATGCTGATTATATCTTAGAGTATGCTAAACCAATAATGGGGGGTTCTTATAGACTTGAAGAATACATTCCTGCACATGGAACAAAAGAAATAAAAATTCCTAAAGTAGCGGACTTTAACTTAGGATTGTTTATAGGGTATCTTTTAGGTGATGGTTCGATTTCTCCTGTAGAAAAGGGGCAAGTGAGCTTGTCTTGTGGCTATGATGAAGAGTATGCAGATAAGGCACTTTATTTAGCAAATGAACTTTTTGGAATACAAGGTAAAAAAACCTATCAAAAAACCCCTTGTAGTAGAGATAAGCAACTAGTGGTTTGTTGGTATAGTAGAAAATTTTCTCACTGGTTAGCTCACTTTTTATATTTAGACAATCAAAAATATATTAATCCTGATTTTTTAACGAAAAACTTTAAGTTTAGGCTCGGTATTTTGAATGGATTGATTGAATCAGATGGATACTGTAGTGGGGCTTATTTAAGATTTCATCTTAAAGATGGTAAGTTAAGTGAGAGTTTGTTTACTTTAATAGGCACACTTGGATTAAAGGGTTCTTATACAAAAGAAACTAATTGTATTTGCTCATTGTATGTAGGATTACATGATTTAAAACCACTTATCCCTAAAATGTGTTTTTTAAAACATAGAGATTTACAGTTTAAAAAAATTAAAACGACTTTAGATGTTGGAAAAGTGCCTAAAGAATATGTATTTAATCTTATCAAGGCTTTAGAAGGGCATGAGGGTTACAAAAAGTTTTTTGCTGTCAATGAATTAAAGGCTTTAAATCGTTATAAGAAAAATGGTTCTCAAAATTTAAAATTATTAAAAAAAATAGAGAGTGTGCTTGGATTACATTTATTAGAGAACTTTCGTTTTAAAGCTGTTCAAAGTTTAATTGTTACTGATGTTGAAGAAAAAATGTATGACATTTCTGTTCTAGATTCAGAAGATAAGAGCATTATAGCAAACGGTGTTCTTACACACAACTGTGATGCTGTTTATGGATTAGAACAAGATAAAACAGATAAAGCGGAAAAAGAAATAAAAATAGTAACTTTAAAAGTACGTGATGGCGAATGGAAACCGCCTTTTAAAATGAGTTGGGATTTTACTGAAATGAAACATGATTTATTATATGTAGAAGAAGAGAAGAAGAGAACACCAATAGCGGTAAAACAAATACAAAGGATTGAGTAGTATGAGAGTAGAAGAACTTTTAACTGTATGCGAAGTATTAAATATAAAGAATATTAAAGTAGTAGGTAATGATATTATGGCATCTTGTTGCTTTCATCGAGATACACGTCCTTCTTTTGGTTTAAATGCTGAAAAGGAATGTTACCATTGTTTTGGTTGTGGTGAAAGTGGGACAATAGTTGGTTTAATAGCAAAGTGTCTAAATATCTCTTATGCCGAAGCAAGAATAAAGCTTGATGAAATAATTGGAGAACAAGCGCAAAAGGTTGAAGAAGTTCCTTTACGAGAATATGAAGAAGTTCCTGAGCAGAAAGAAAGATTTGTTTTATCTAATTCTTCATTAGGGGCATTTCAAAGTGGGCAAATATTTCATAAATATTTTATTGACCGAGGATTCAGCCAAGAAGACCAGCAAAGATTTTTATTTGGCTGGGATGCACAAAAGAAACGAGTTACTATTCCAGTATTTTGGGAAGATAGTTCATTATGTGGTTTTATAGGAAGGGCAGTATTAAATGATAAAACGCCAGAATATGCAAATGTATACGGCAAAGCTCCTAAATACTATGTATATGACAATTTTCCACGTTCGGGAATTTTATTTCCCTTGAATTTGTTTAGACCTGTTAATGATTCTGTTATTTTAGTAGAGGGAGTATTAGATGCTTTGTGGTTACAAAAACACGGTTATGCTAATGCTTTAGCTATGTTAACTTGCAGTATTTCAGAGGCTCAAATTTCACTTCTGAGGAGTTTTAATATCAAAAAGGTAATATTAGCCTTAGATGGAGA
>ULOF01039763.1_pt1 | contig 11811 bp, 11 predicted proteins | sample 1952371 | NCBI WGS metagenome assembly ULOF01 (sample SAMEA4835597, study PRJEB28245) | human gut metagenome | biome: gut microbiome; material: fecal sample | place: Denmark | collected 2008 | reverse complement strand
CAAATCGAAAAAGGTTGTCATGCGGATATAAAACTTACGGCAAAGTGGAGTGCAACCGAATATATCGTCACGTTCGGTTCAAACGGTGGCGATGAGGTAAATCCGTATATCTACACGGTTGAAAGTGAAGATTATACGCTACCGAGTGCAAACAGAAATTACTATGATTTTGTCGGTTGGTTTGACGAAAAGGGAAACAAAGTCGTGAAAATTGAGAGTGCAATGCTCAAATCTTTCACGCTTACAGCAAAATGGATTGCGCACACTTACACAATAACGTACGATTATAACGGTGGAGTGGAAGTCGAAAATCCGACTTCGTACACCGTTGAAACCGAAACGTTCGTGCTTGCAGAGCCGACGAAAGAAGGATATACGTTTGACGGTTGGTACGACGGTGACGTAAAGGTTGCGCAAATAGAAAAGGGCAGTCACGGAGATATTACGCTTACGGCAAGATGGAAAGAAGATGTCGTTGTGCATCAGTCAGAGTTTACGGTGGAAAACGGCATTCTAATCGCATATAACGGAAGCGATACCGAAATCGTCGTGCACGCAACCGAGGCAGGACAAAAGATCCTTTCGATTGCTAAAACCGCTTTCGACAGCGTGCGTGACTCCGTCACCCAGATCGTCATCGAAGAGGGCGTTGAAAGTTTCGAGGAAGGCACGTTTGACGGAATGAGCAAACTTTTGACGTTGTCTTTGCCGTCCACGATAACCGTTATGTATAAGGGTATGCTCACCGATTGCAAATCGTTGACGAATCTTACGATTCCGTTTGCATCGTTTGCGGTGGAAAATGCGAGCGACAGCGACGTTTCAAATATTGCAACGATATATAAGAAAGATATAACGGAAAACTTCGCTGTAGGTTTTACCTATCTATTCGGTACGCCCGAAGATGCAACAGAGTATACAAAAGTTCTTGGATACCGCATAAATGGTACGGGTGTGAATCGTTACAGCGAAGTTGACGCATATATTCCTTCTTCGTTGGGAAATCTTACTGTCCTAGGCGGAGATATAATGGATAAAGGATTCTGCGGAATAAGCATGATAGAATCGTTGACTTACGGCGGTGAATATCTTGGAAACTTGGTTTTCAAGGACTGTACGGAACTGAAAACGCTGTATATTCTAAACGAGAACGCTACGTTTGGATCAGTATTGTTTAAGAATTGCCAAAATATGACGATATACGTTGCAACGGAAGTGCAAAAGAACTATATAGACGGTATGATTGACTCGACTAAAAACGTAATTTGCGAGGTTGCTTCAAATTGACATATGTGCTATGATTGAAGCGAGGTAGATATGAACGCATTGACACTTGTACATAACGCCATAAACGCATACGTCAAAAAGGGCGGAGTTTGCATCGACGCAACCGCAGGGCGCGGATACGACACGGCTTTTTTGTGCGAACTCGTCGGAAAAGACGGCTCTGTCACGGCATTTGACGTGCAAAGAGAGGCGCTTGACAGCACGCGCGAATTGCTTGAGAGTAAAGGACTTTCGGCGCGTTTGATACTCGATTCTCACGCAAATATGGCAAATTATTTTGATAAAGAGAGCGTGGATTGTATAGTGTTCAATCTCGGATATTTGCCAAAGGGCGACCATAGCGTGTTCACGCATTTCGAGTCCACAAAACAAGCGATAGAATCTGGTCTCGAATTGCTCAAAAAGGGCGGATTGATGACGGTGAGCGTATATTACGGCGGTGACAGCGGATACGAGGAAAAGGACGCTTTGCTCCCGTGGCTCAAAACGCTTGACGACGAAAAATATCAGGTGCTTGCAACTTTCTTTTATAATTGGAAGAAAGATCCGCCCATACCCGTACTTATCATCAAAAACTAAAAACAGTCGATTAGAATGCCGAAAAATTGTACGATTTTTCGTATGGAAATCGGCAAACCGTTTGGAGAAAATATGCAGAATCAAAAATTCAACGTATTGTTCGTCTGCTCGTCAAACGTCTGCAGAAGCCCGTATTGCGAGTTTATGCTCCGCAGAATGATTGACAACGACGAGGAATTGAGAGGGAAAGTCGACGTGTGTTCGTCGGCGGTTTTCAATCGCAGTAAAAGCATATTTCCAAAGGCGGTCGACGTTCTGAAAAGAGAGGGCTTCGACGAGAGCGAAATCCTTGCGCACAAGCCGTCCTTCAAAACCGATAAGGAAAGATTTGAAAAGGCGGACGTCATCATCGGTATGTCGCATATGCACAAACTCCTCACGCCGAGGAAGTATCGCAAAAAATACGTTACGCTCTCCGAGGCGGCAACGGGCAAGTACGCACCCGTTCCCGATCCGTTTTTGGCAACCTCTCAAAAAGAGTACGACAAGACGATGACCGTGTTAAAGTCGTACGTTGAGAGTTATTTCAAACAACTAAAAACAAAAATTTTGTCGAAAGAATAAAACGATAAAACATCTTTAGATAATATTAAGGTTGCGGCGGTGAGTTTCAGATTGACTTATCGCCTCTTTTTATATTAAAATTATTGCAAATCGTACAGAACGTATTCGATAGAAGAAGATCAAAACGTTAGGTCAATCGAGCGAAACGATTCACGTTTGTGATTGTAACGTCATATCAAAGATTGTAATTGTTTGTGGGGATAAAGAAGATGAAAAAAATCGTTTGTATATCGCTTATAGTTGCCGTGCTTGTCATGAGCGCGTTTTTCATGGTTGCGTGCAACAAGCAAGAGCAAGTTCCTTCGACGGGAGAGTTTCTCAAGGACGTGGCGAGCATAGTCAAAAAGCCGAATGCGGAGTCGCTTTTCGATGAGGATCAAGTCGCCGCGCTTGAAAAGGGCGTATTAGAATCGCAAAAAGCCGACGATGACTCATCAAAGGATAAGGCGGCCATCGCAAAGGCAGTTATGATTCTTTACAACACGGCGAACGACTCGAGATTGAACAACGAACGCAATAAGAAAGGCACTTCGCTTATGGTGCAACGCTCGCTCGGTGGCAACGCCCAAGGCAGAGTGTATATGAACGGCTTTACTCTTCAAAGCGGAAGCAAGTGGTATTATCAACTCGCTTCTCAAGCGGCAAAGGGCGACGTCGCAGGCTTTGAAACCATTGCAAAGATTATGAGCCCGATTGCAGGCAATCTGCAAGTTGCTTATACGCTTGACAGCCAAAAATATATGTATGCGTACATTATGGGCACGGCAACGCAAATGGATTGCTCCTCAAACGTTTTCCCGTATGCGAGTTTCATCATTCCCAAGGGTAGTGAACCCAAAGAATACGACGGTTTCGACGCGTACAGAGAGGACAGAAATTGCCGCGACGGTCAACTCGAACTCAACAATATGCGTATCTACGAGGACTTGCTCAAAGATTGCGAAATTCAATGCAAAAACGGCGTGTACTCGGTGAAGTTTGCAATAGACTGCGAAAACGGCGACAAACAACACCTTGAGGACTTCCAGAAAAATTCACGTATGGATCTCGATATCGGCGTCAAATCTTTTACGATAAGCAACACGATAAGCGGTTGGCGCGCAGAACTCGAAGTGTGGGAAAACGGCTACGTCAGAGCGTTCCGTTCGTATGAAGACTGGAATATGGTCGTAAAGGTTATCGGTATGAAAGTTCCCGTCAAATCCGAACCGTCAAACGAATTCGTGTACGTTTGGAACAACGACGAAATTGCAAGCCTTCTCGCACAAGACAAACGCCTCGAAGTGACATTGCGCAACGCAAAAACAACACAGGATAAGATCGATCACAGCATCGATTACTACGCAAATATCGCTCAAAACGGAAGCGAATTCGTGTTTGACTTCTTCACGTTTACGATCGCTCTCGTGAGCAGCGTCGTGGGCGCAATCATCATCGTGGCAATCGTGCTTGCAATCCTCTTTAAGAAAGGGAAACTGCCCAAACTTCAAGCCGCAATCGAGCGCGATAAGGAGCGCAGAAAGGCTATAACCGCACAAAATAAAGAGGATAAGGCAGAGAAAAAAGAACTCAAAGAGGAAAAGAAAGAACTCAAAGCCGAGCGTAGAAAGAAATAAAACCGTGCTATTTGGCGAATAACTTTGTCAGGCACGGCTTGCCTCAAAACCGTGTACGCCTATGTACACTTGGTTTTGATTCAAGCCGTGCCTTTTGCGTTCTTCATATAAATATCGCGGTTTTATGTACTATTCGAATTGTAGAGAAATAACACCTTGACAACATTCGGTACAAACTGTAAAATAATAAAGTGCTATCTATTATTCGTATATATTTTATATATTTAATCGATAGGCTTAAAATCTTTAATCTAAAAGGGTAGATTATGAAAAAACGTATCATTGCAAGCGTGCTTATCGTGGCGTTGATGGCGACGTGTCTGTTGGCTTTTGCCGCATGCGATAAAGACGAAGCGCCTGCCGAATTCGAAATGCCCGTGGGCGACAGGCCCGACAAGGCAAGCTTGATTTCCGCCGAGGATCAGGCGATCATCGACAAAGGTCTTGCCGAGAGTGCAAAAGACGATGACAACGAGAAAAAGGATCAAGACGCAATCAAAGCCGCGGTTATGGCTCTTTACAACACCGCAAACAGAAGCCGCATCGAAACGCCGATTTCATTGGTGGTGCAAGAGAGCGACGCGGGAATCAGCATGGGTGCGGTGGTCATGCGCGCTGTGAACGTGCGCTGCGGTGATAAGTGGTATTATCAACTTGCCGCTTCCGCAAACACCGACAACGCACTGTTAAAAACGATTTTGGACGCAACTGCAAGTTTTGTGAAGATTGCGTACTCGGACGGCAACGGTAACTATTATTATTTCAACGACATGGGTGCAAAGTACAAAAGCGATTGCAACGTCAACACGTTCCCGTATGCGACGTTCGTAATTCCCGACGACGTCACGTTGTTTGACAAAGCGTTGACCAAGGACGAATTCAACGAGGCAATTCACGTTTTGAGCGGATCGATCCATGAGATAAACAACATGGACTTCTGCGCTGAAATTATTGCCGACAACGCAAAGATTAAGTTTGAAAACGGATATTATACGGTTGATTTTGCCGTTGACATGACGTCCGACGCCGAACTTCTCGAAAAGTGGTTTGCGCAGGCAAAACTCGATATGGCGGCAGGCAAAATGCCGCAAACACTCGAATCGTACAATTACTATACCGCAACGCTCGAAATGTGGGATAACGGTTATGCGAAGTATTTTGAATCGCATTCCGATAGAAACGCGGGTATGGGTAGCGGTGCGCCGATTGACAAGTATTCTTATATTTGGGACGAGAATGTTATCGAGGATATCATCAAGCAGGACGTCGCAATCAAAGACACCGATGCTATGCATATTCGATCAATTGAAGATTACGTTGAATTCAAGCAGAATCCCGAACTTGTCGCAAGAAGGCTCACCTCGCTTGAAATCGCAGGTATCGTGATAGGTTGCGTGGTGGCAGTGGTGATTGCAATCGTCGTTACGATAGAAGTGCTCGTGAAGAAAGGCAAATTGCCAAAACTCGCTGCAAAACGCGAAAAGAAAAAGCAAAAACGCCTCGAAAAGAAAGCAGCAAAGCAAGAAAAGAAAATTCAATTGATAGATTCCGAAGCGGACGGCGGCGAAGAAAATAAAGCCGAAGCCGATAACGATAAAGCGGAATAAAAAATAATTTAAGCACGAAAGAACGCCGCAGGGCGTTCTTTTCGTATGCGCGCTTTTAGATAAACGATTCGTATTGCGGATTTCTTGAAAATTGGGTCTTTTATTCTTTTAATATATGTTGTATAATATATAAGCAAAATAAATTGTGCGTGCGCTTGCGCGCAGGAGGAATATATATGAGAATGTACGATATCATCCGCAAAAAACGCGACGGAGGAGAACTTTCAAAAGAAGAAATCAACTTTTTCATCGACGGCTACGTAAAGGGCGATATCCCCGATTATCAGGCGTCTGCGCTGCTGATGGCAATCTTTTTCAACGGCATGAATTTTGACGAAACGGTCGCGCTCACTTTTGCGGTGCGCGATTCGGGACAACGCCTTGACTTTTCGTCGATAAAGGGCGTGAGAGTGGACAAGCATTCAACGGGCGGCGTCGGAGATAAGACGAGCCTAGTGGTTGCGCCGTTGGTTGCGTCTTTGGGCGTGAAAGTCGCAAAAATGAGCGGCAGAGGTTTGGGACATACGGGCGGAACTATCGACAAACTCGAATCGATCCCCGGCTTCAAAACCGATATTTCCGAAGAAGAATTTTTGAAAAACGTCAACGATATAGGCGTTTGCATCGTGGGACAAAACAAAGACCTTGCACCTGCGGATAAGAAACTTTACGCACTTCGCGACGTCACCGCAACGGTTGACAGTTTGCCGCTCGTCGTTTCGAGCATTATGGGCAAAAAACTCGCCGCAGACGACGATTGCATAGTGCTTGACGTAAAGACGGGAAGCGGCGCGTTTGCAAAGACCATAGAGGAGAGCAGGACGCTTGCAAAGACTATGGTTGAAATCGGCAAGCAAGCAGGCAAAAAGATGCTCGCGCTCATCACCGATATGGACAGACCTTTGGGCGACGCTATCGGCAATACGCTCGAGGTCAAAGAGGCAATCGACACGCTCAACGGTCACGGTCCTGCGGATTTCGCCGAGATTTGCGTGATTCTTGCAACGAATATGCTCTATCTCGCAGGCAAAGGTAGCATCGAAGAGTGCGAAAGACTCGTAAAGGGCGCACTCAAAGACGGGAGCGCACTCGAAACGTTCAAAAAGATGGTCAAAGCGCAAGGCGGCGACGTCGAGTGCATCGAAAATCCCGACAAGTTTGCAAAAGCGCCGTTCGTTATGAGCGTAAAATCGCAAAAGAGCGGTTATATTCAGCATGTTGACACCGAGGGCTACGGAATATCAAGTCTTCTCCTCGGCGCAGGCAGAAATACCAAAGAGGAAAGTATCGACTTTTCCGCAGGTATCGTGCTCAAAAAGAAAACGGGCGACTTCGTGCGCGAGGGAGAAGAAATCGCGGTTATGCATACGTCGGAAGAGAGAAGATTTGCACCCGCGCTTGAAAAATTCTACGCTTCTACGGTTATAGGCGACGAAGAACCGCAAAAACGTCCCATCGTGCTGGACAGGGTGGAATAAAAGCATAAAAATTAATCGTTCAAAATAGTTGCGATTCTGCAAAATTGCGATTGACAATGCACAAAAGTCATACAAAAGGATATACAAATGGCAAAACTCTATTTCAAATTCGGGGCAATGGGCTGTTCAAAGACGGCGCAGGCACTTATAACAAAGTTCAACTATGAAGAGAGGGGTATGAAAGTCATGCTCGTAAAACCCACCGTGGACACCCGTGACGGCGCAACAATTACGCGTTCGCGCATCGGATTGTCGGCGGAGGCTATCGCAGTGGCGCAGACGGAGGATTTGTACAAACTCTACAAGGAAAAGTACAGCGGATTTGACGTCATCATCGTGGACGAGTGTCAATTTCTCACTCCCGAGCAAGTGGACGAACTCGGACAAATCGTCATCGATTTCAATATTCCCGTGCTGTGCTTCGGGCTTGCGACCGATTTTACGACGCATATGTTCCCGGGAAGCAAGCGCTTGTTTGAGATTGCAGAGTCGATAAGCGAGATAAAATCCGTGTGCAAGTGCGGCGCAAAGGCAACCGTCAACGCGCGTATGGACGATCACGGCAATATCGTGTTTAAGGGCGAACAGGTTTGCCTCGGCGGAAACGACAGGTATATCGCTATGTGCAGAAAGTGCTGGCTCAAAAAGAAAGCCGAGCAAGAAGCCAAGGGCTTGTATTTGTGAGGGCGGTATGGAAAGCATAGTCATCGGCATTTGCGGAGGCACGGGCAGCGGAAAAACCACGCTTGCAAGCAGAATCAAGAGCGCGTTCGGACAGGACGCGGTGATGCTCAGTATGGATTCGTACTACAAGTCCAACAGAGATATTCCGTTTGAGGAGAGAGTGAAGATAAACTACGACCATCCCGACTCTTTCGATACGGGTTTGCTTGTGGAGCATATGCGCAAACTCAAAAACGGCGAAACGATTTTTCACCCCGTCTACGATTTCGCGCAGTATATGCGCACTGACGAGGTCAAAGAAACCAAAAGCGCGAAAGTTATTATCCTCGAGGGATTGCTCAACTTCTATAACGAGGAACTGCTCGAACTTCAGGATATAAAGATTTTCGTCGATACGGACGCCGACGTCAGAATATTGCGCCGTATCCTTCGCGACGTGAAAGAGAGAGGCAGAAGCCTCGAATCCGTCGTCAATCAGTATCTCACCACAGTCAAGCCGATGTACGAGCATTTTATCGAGCCGACCAAGCGCGTTGCCGATATAATCGTGCCCGAGGGCGGATACAACGAAGTGGCGTACGAGATGATCGTCAACGCCATACTGCACAGAATCAACAAGTGATAAACCGCAAATGCGGAATTTACGAATATTAATTGAGGTAAAATATATGGGAATCAAAGAAATTTTGAGCAAATGCGACCATACGTTGCTTGCGCAAACGGCAACGTGGGAAGATATCAAAGCAATTTGCGACGACGGTATCAAGTATCAAACGGCGTCGGTGTGCATTCCGCCTTGCTTCGTAAAACAAGCAAGCGAGTATTCAAACGGAAGAGTGAAGATTTGCACGGTTATAGGTTTTCCAAACGGCTACAACACGACCGCCGTCAAGGAGTTTGAAACCAAAGACGCAATCGCAAACGGCGCAGACGAAATCGATATGGTCATCAATATCGGTGAACTTAAAGCAGGCAATTACGAGTACGTCGAAAACGAAATCAGAACGCTCAAAAATGCGTGCGGCGACAAAATCCTCAAAGTCATCATCGAAACCTGCCTTCTCACCGACGAAGAAAAGGCCAAAATGTGCCAAATCGTTACGAACGCGGGTGCGGATTTCATCAAGACGTCTACGGGCTTTTCAAAAGCGGGCGCAACGTTTGAAGATATCGCACTTTTTGCAAAGAACGTCGGCAAAAACGTGAGAATGAAGGCGGCGGGAGGTATCTCGTCAATCGAGGACGCGGAGAAATTCATCGAACTCGGCGCATCGCGACTCGGCACGAGCAGAATCGTCAAAATCGTCAAAAAACAAGAAAGCGAAGGCGAATATTGATTGCGCATATTTGAATTCGAGCATATGTGAATATGCGAATCCGATCGGCAAGTTCAACGCTTTATCTTCGCATATGAACGAATAAAAACAAGAAAATTAGCACTTTCGGTGCGAAAAATAAATATAATAACGGGAGTAAAATTATGTCAGTTCCAACCCCTCATATTGCAGCAAAACTCGGTGATTTCGCCGATACGGTTCTTATGCCCGGCGATCCTCTTCGCTCCAAATTCATTGCGGATAACTTCCTTGAAAACGCAGTGCTTGTCAACAACGTCAGAGGCGTAAACGGCTATACGGGCTATTACAAAGGCAAACGCGTGTCCGTGATGGCGTCGGGTATGGGTCAACCCGCAATCGGCATCTATTCGTATGAACTTTTCAATTTCTACGACGTGAACAATATCATTCGTATCGGCTCTTGCGGCTCGTTCGACAAGGATTTGCACGCTCGCGATATCATCATCGCAATGGGCGCTTGCACCAACAGTAATTACGCAATGCAATACAATCTGCCCGGCACTTTCTGCCCGATTGCAGACTTCGATCTCGTGCGCAGAGCGGCAGAACTTTGCGAAAAAGCAGGCGTAAACTACAAGGTTGGCAATATCTTCTCGTCGGATACGTTCTACGATGACGCAAACAGCGGTATGCAATGGGCAAAGATGGGCGTTCTCGGCGTTGAAATGGAATCCGCCGCACTCTATTGCAATGCGGCTCGCGCAGGCAAGAAAGCGCTGTGCATTTGCACCGTCAGCGACAGTTTCATCTATCCCGAAGAAAATACGACCGCCGAAGAAAGACAAAATTCCTTCACGAAAATGATGGAAATCGCACTTGAATTGGCATAATATTCAGTGCGGAAGCAAGCGCATGATTTCTGCGGCTTGCAAAAATAAATTGTTTTAAGGTGAAAATATGAGTAAAAGAGTTTTTATCATCGTGCTTGACAGTTGCGGTTGCGGTGAAATGCCCGATGCGTATCTGTGGCACGACGAAGGCAGCAACACGCTCGGAGCAATCCGCAAAGACGAGCATTTTAATTGTCCAAACCTCATTGACCTCGGCCTTTTCAATATCGATACCGTGGGCGGCGGTGTGGACAATCCCAAGGGCAGTTTCGCACGCCTTAAGGAAACGTCTATGGGCAAAGACACGACGATAGGTCATTGGGAAATTGCGGGCATCATATCGCCAAAGCCTCTTCCGACCTATCCAAACGGATTCCCCTCGGACGTTATCGAGGAATTTGAAAAGCGTACGGGCAGAAAAGTGCTTTGCAACAAGCCGTATTCCGGCACTGAAGTCATCAAAGACTACGGCGAAGAGCATATAAAGACGGGTGCGCTTATCGTGTATACGTCGGCAGACAGCGTATTTCAAATTGCGGCGCACGAGGACGTCGTTCCCGTGCCCGAACTTTACAAATACTGCGAAATCGCTCGCGAAATGCTCCAAGGCGAGCACTGCGTGGGCAGAGTTATCGCGCGTCCGTTTACGGGAGAGTATCCATTCACCCGTACGGCAAACAGACACGATTATTCGCTCATTCCTCCGCATACGACGATGCTCGACTGTATCAAAGACGCAGGACTTGCCACGATATCCGTTGGCAAGATTTACGATATCTTCGCAGGAAAGAGCGTGAGCGAATCCAATCGTACGACCTCGAATACGCACGGAATGGAAGTCACGCTCGATATTCAGAAACGCGATTTTGAAGGACTTTGCTTCGTCAATCTCGTAGACTTCGATATGAAATACGGTCACCGCAACGATATCGCAGGCTACGCAAACGCTATGACAGAATTTGACGTGCAACTCGGTCAGTTCCTGCCGAATATGCGCGACGACGATATCTTGATTATCACCGCAGATCACGGCTGCGACCCTTCGACGCCGTCAACCGATCACTCGCGTGAATACGTGCCGATGCTCGTGTGCGGAAAACATATCAAAGAGGGCGTCAATCTCGGCACGAGAAGCACTTTTGCCGATATCAGCGCAACCGTCCTCGACTATCTCGGCGTTGACAAAAAAGACACCGCAGGCGATAGTTTCCTCTCCGTAGTCGAGAAATAAGTCGGATTTCGGAGGTAGTTTATGGATTACAAACGTTTGATGGAAAAAGCCAACGAAATGCGCAAAATGTCCTACGTCCCGTATTCGCACTTCAGAGTCGGCGCGGTGCTCGTGGGCAAGGATGGCAAAGAATATACGGGGTGCAATTTTGAAAACGCTTCGTTCCCCGCAACCATTTGCGCAGAGCGTACCGCTTTTGCAAAAGCAATCAGTGAAGGCGAACGAGAGTTTAAGTGTATCGCAATCGTAGGCGGAAGAGAAGGAGAAATATCTCCGCTTTGCGCACCTTGCGGAGTATGCCGTCAGGTTATGTCGGAGTTTTGCGACAGCGACTTTGAGGTGGTTTTGGGCACTCCCGAAAAATTCAAAGTATTCAAACTCGACGAGGTATTGCCGCTCAGGTTTACGGGAGAAGAACTGTAAATCTTTGCGCCGAATGCTGAACACGTGTCACTTATCTCTTTGAGATAACTTGACACATATTTAGTCGCAAGCGTCTTTTCTAAAGCAAGTTACATAATAGATTCTCTTTTGGGGTGATGGGCAAAGCCCCTCCATCAATTATTACTTATTCATT
>ULOF01004945.1_pt1 | contig 11914 bp, 10 predicted proteins | sample 1952371 | NCBI WGS metagenome assembly ULOF01 (sample SAMEA4835597, study PRJEB28245) | human gut metagenome | biome: gut microbiome; material: fecal sample | place: Denmark | collected 2008 | reverse complement strand
CCACAGAGTCCGCCACCGCATACAGGCATCCCCCGTGAAGGGTTCCAAAAGGATTGCGAAGCTGCTTTGTCACAGAGAGAACCGCTTTCACATATCCCTGCCCAATTTCCTCCACCGTAACTGGCAGATATTCCATAAATCCTTCAGAATACTCCAGGCGTTGTTTTATGAATCCATACAGATTCTGTATATACTCTTTTTCCATTCTTTTCATTCGTTTTACCTCAATATCTTTTTTACAGCAAAAATAATCAGCTATAGTTTACAGGCAGTTTAGAAAAAACATTCTGTCACTGTCCAAAGTTCAAAAACTGTTCGGCATCATATTTTACCATATTCTTTTATTTCTGCCAACTTTACATTACTCACATCGTAACTGACTGTCCCTACTCTGTTTCAAAAAGCATCTATATCTCTTCTGTCCACCTGATGAATAAACCCTTCTCAGCCCAGTAAATACAAGAGCCGGAAAAAGGGGGGTAAATAGTTATTTTTTCTTATATTTTTTGACATTACATCTGGACAACATAGCTTGGCGGCGCTTCCTCGGCACATACGGGCACTGCCGTATGCGGGCCATCTCCATCAGCATAACTATTACAAGCATAACCGCAGTTATCCTTTCCCATTTTTGTTTCATTCCTTTTCTCCTTTTTTCTTTTTTAATCCTTGTGCTATTCCTTACGGGCGACATGTCTTCTTTCTTTCTGCCGTCACGTCATAAAGAAAGAGCAGTATTTTACTGCTCTGCATCGATAATAACAAGGACATACTCTCTTGTGCATACCCTTACTATTTTCATCAATTTTTACCTATTTCATTTATTTTTTGTTCACTTTTGATTAACAAATGTATATTTACTGTCCCCAATATATTAAGATTTAAATACATCGATATTTTTTACAAAGGAGGTTCCTATATATCTAAAAAAACTTAAACCCATTTCAACACATCTATACATTTAACGAAGGAGGGATTATTATGAAATCCAAAAAACAAAAGTACATTGCTCACTTTGAAACCTGCGATAACTTTGTGGACTTAGGTCTGCATATCGCTTACTACCGCAGACAGGCCGGTCTCACACAGCAGAAGCTGGCTGACATGCTGGGCATCGGACGCTCTTACCTAAGCCGGATTGAAAGCGTCAACCGCAACCAGCATTTTTCTTTTGAATTGTTTTTCAGCATCTGCAAAGTACTGGATATAGCGCCTAAATATTTCTTCATACCTCTGCCGGATGCTGATTCAAAATAATTGAGGCTTTAAGCTGAGAATCCCCGGCTGCTATTCCAGCCGGGAGATTACTCCTAAATTATATTTTTCCGTTCACTTTTGGTTACCAATTATTTATAAACTATCCTCTTTATATTAAAATTTGAATGCGTAAAAAATTACCTAAGGAGGAGCTTCTATGCTATCAAAAGAGGAGAAATACTTAACAACCTTCGAAACTTGTGACTACTTCGTGGATTTGGGTACTCATATTGCCTATTACCGTAAAAAAGTAGGTTTTAAACAACAGGAACTTGCTGACAAGCTTCATATCGACCGGACTTATCTAAGCCGTATTGAAAGTCCTGGTCAGAATCAGCATCTTTCATTTGAGTTGTTCTTCAATATCTGTAGAATACTGGATGTACCACCAAAATATTTCTTTGAGCCATTTCCGAAAGCGAATGCAAAATAAATAACCTTATAATGGTAAAATCCTGGTTGATATATCCCACCGGAGCCTTTGGGCAATAACATTAATTATCCTGAAAGAACAAAAAAGCCCGGAACCTTATATTATTCATAGTTCCAGGCTTTTCAAAATAATAAGCGCGAGACGGGGATCGAACCCGCGACCCCCTCCTTGGCAAGGAGGTGCTCCACCGCTGAGCCACTCGCGCATGTCTTAACGACAGATACTAATATACCAAACACACAATTATTTGTCAACTATTAATTTTATTTTTTTTACATTTTTTAAACAGAGGGAATTTCCATTATACAGCCAATACCTACAAGTACGTTATTTTATTATCTTACTGCCTGTAACTGGGTAAACCTGGTAATCTTCGGTAATCCCGCCGTAAAATACCTCAACCTTGTTCTTATCAGAGTCCAGAGTATAATAAAAAACCGGATTGCTAAAGAGATTACCATCTGCATCTTTTTTTGATTTTCCTTTTATTTCATCCACAGACAACATTTCATAAACTGCCTTTTTAAAGTCATTACCATCCATATCCTCCACCGGCTGAGGAGTGGCATGCTCTACCGCGTTATCCTTCACTGTATCATCTGCTACAACAGAAGTAATCGCCATTGCAAGCTCCCTTCCTGTATTAATGTCTGTACTCAATCTGGATTTATTAATATATCTCACAAGCATAGGCGCTAAAAAACCTGCCAATATCGTCATAATAGCAATAACAATAATTAATTCAATCAAAGAAAATCCTCTATTTCTCATCCACTCCACCTCATACTGTTTTATAATTATACTACATACTAGAAAACTGCAAAAAGGGGAACTGCAAAAGCTCCCCTCCCTTATTCTTTTTACCAGCTTATAAAGCTACCATATCCATACTCAGCTTCTTTATCGTCTGCAAGGTCTTTGTGCGTACCTCATCTGCTTCAAACAGCGATAACAAAGAATCCTTGTCAAACTTATTCTGCATTAGGAGAGCAACCCAATCCTCTATATAAGCTTTAACATATTCTGCATTTTCTTCGCTGCGCACCTTCAAGAAATTATCAATATTACGAATATGCTCAATAACAGACGGCTCATTTCCCTTGCTATTTACCGGTTTGTTATCCGACTCATCCGAAAGCTCAATTACCTTACCAGTCTTAGTGATAATAACCTTTTTATTCTTATTTTTATTTGGCACTGTATCGGCTATTATATTATCCTTACGGACAATCAGCACTTCCACAACCTTAATGAGACAAGCTACACTATAAGTAACCTCTTCCTCCGTTGGTTTGTCTTTACCCTTTTCCTCATACTGATGCCATAACCACTCTGATTTACATATCATATCATCAATCTGTGGATTTGCAAGTATTTTGTTTAATTCTGAATTGGACGGGGACGAAGAGGATTTACCAAAGCCAAACTTGCTGACTCCTGATTCCTGCTTTGTAGTTTCATATCTTGATGGCAGATTAATCTTAGCATACGTATCATGAAACATTTTTCTGGAACGGTCCGGATTATAAGTATTGCTTAAAATTCTTACATCCTTGTTGTTCAGACCATGTTTAATCATATCATCTGCTGCCAGGAATACAAGATGCTTCTGCCGGTCTTCTAACAGCTTCTTAATCTCGTAATTGGTTTTACTCTTCTCAATAATTGTATTTTTACGAATCTTGAAAGCCTTAATCTTTTCCTTCACACCAAAGAATAGCTTCAGCATGGAAGGATTTGCATTCACATAATTTCCAATCCATGTCAGTTCTACATACTGATGCTCAATTCTATTGGAAATCTCATAAACATTATATCCATCAAATACTACATTCAGGGTTGTGTATAACAAATCCAGTATCTCGTACTTCTCTTCCCATGAACGGGTTGACAAGTCCTGATTCACCAGCTGCTTGATTCCACATTCATGGAACACTAAATTGTATTCATATAAGCCCTCAAACACATTACTCTTATCACTTAAAGAGGTTCCTGTACCAAGAATCTGCATATTTTTCTTCATGGTAGGTTCATCTTCAATATACCGGCACACCTTCTTTACAAAGGCAGATACCTCCACCAAAAGAGTATCTATCCGCTTATTGTAAATATCCTGCTTGGAAATTGCAGAGATAACATTTCTACTCAATACATTGGTATACTGGGTGCTGGTACAATTGCGAATCAACTCCTTAAAATTCTCATATACCATCATATTATCTACCGGAATGTATTCTGCATTCAGTCCATAAAATTCAAAAGCTTTATTGTAATCCTGCTTGCGGATATAGGAATTAAACATTCCCATACTGAATTGAATCTTGTAATCATTGCCGACATGAGTATCCTCTACAAAATAATCATATAATACTTCCAGGTTCGTCATATATGCCTCAGAATTTGATGCAGAAGGTGGCAAATCCATTTCCATTACCACATTGATTAAATCCATGTACCCCATAACAGCCTTGTCATAGGTTGCCGGTCTGTCATCTGCATCTGCAATCTGATAACAGGTATTAATCAGCAACGGCGCTACTCTCTCTCCAATCAGGCGCATCGCTTCCCCAAAGCGGTCAAGCTGATACAGATAAATCAGCCAGATACTATATCGATAAATACCAGTTGTATTAATAATTGCATCCGTATCCGTTGGATTAATATCCCCATAAACGAACTTAAATAATGGTTCAATCCATTCTTCAATCTCATATTTCCCTGGCTTCTTAATATTCTCATCAACAAATTCGCCTAATTCATATAATTTTGTACACTGTGCCCTTACATCATCATCAACCAGCATAGTGGATAAATCAAAATTATGATCTTTTAAATAATCAATTACTAATGCATAAAAGCCCTCTTCAACCTGTTCATTCAAAAACCGGATTAACATACCTTTATTTGAAGATGCTGCAATTGAAATAATATTCGTATCGTTACTATGTGTAACATTTGCTGGCAAATTCTGCATTCTAATTCCTCCTTACATCATGCTTTGTGTGAAATAAATAAAATTCACCTTGTTATTTCTAATAATATCACAATTTTGACAGTTTTACAACTGAATTTTATATCCCTTTCAGCTATTATGACAAATAAAAATTGTACAGATTGTACAAAATTCGTTAGAAAAGCAACTTTAACAAGAAATTCCAAATTGAAAATGATATTTTCTCTGTATACTGAATGATATTTCTTGGATTTTCACATATTATATTTAAGAATTCGTGTAAGAAAGAATTGCTTTTTCTTTTCTCTCGTATTAAAATAAAATAAGAAATTGCGAAACCCAAAAAAGTAAATATATGTTTTGCAATTACTTGTAAAATAACTATTCACCCAGCAAAACGGAAATAAGGAGATTATTATGGCAAAGAAAAATCATACACTCGGCAAGCTTTTTGCCTTTACTACAACGGTTGCTGCAATTGGCGGTGTCTGCTACGTTTTCCGCGACCAGATTAAGCAAAGCTCAATTTATAAAAAATCTACAGAATGTTTATCAAAGCTGTTTGAAAAAGTATCTGACAAATTCTGTCAGGATGAGGATGACTTCTCCTTTGATGATGAGAAGGATGATGATGCCGCATTCGATGACATTTTTTCAGAGGATGCCAAGAAAAACAGAGAGTATACATCTATAACCATTAATCAGAAGGAGGACGAGAATCCAGAAGATTCGGCAGCCGAAGAAGAAGAGGATTCGGCAGATATCTCATCTGATGAAGAAGAAACCGGCACAGATGCTTTGCCTGATAAGGAGGAAGTGAAAACCACAGCAGCTTCCGAAACAGAGCCAAAAGAAGACATAAAGGAAATCTTTTCGGATGACTCCATTCCTACCATTACCTTTGGTAATAACCTTAACGCTTCCACTGATTCAGAGGAAAGCAGCAGGGTTGATGCATATGAAAATGAAGGATTATCGGATGTATCAGAAGACCCGGATGTATTAGAGGAACAGGATAAATTAGATTATTAGACCCGATTCATAATCCCGACACTTGATAATACCGTAATAATAAGTCCTGCTTATTATTGCGGTATTCTTTCATTTATATTTCAAACAGAGGAGAGACTTACATTATGTCAACCTGTTATCACAACTTTGCCTATGTCTATGATACTTTTATGGATAACATTCCTTATAAAGAATGGTCCCAGTATATTTTAACACTTTTCCATGCCGGCTCCATCTTCAATGGAACACTGGTTGAGCTGGGCTGCGGAACCGGCACTCTCTGCGGGCTCATGTCAGCTGCCGGTTATTCCGTAATCGGCATTGACAATTCCACCGATATGCTCACCGTCGCTGCGGATAAGCTTGCAGCTGCAAAAAATGTCACATTACTTTATCAGGATATGACAGATTTAGATTTGGGAGATACTTATTATGACGGATTTTACTGCGTATGTGACAGTCTCAATTATCTGCTCGCTGCTGAAGAAATCCTGTCTGCATTCTCCGGTGTACAGCGCTATTTAAAAAAGCAGGGTATTTTTATCTTTGATTTGAAAACGCCCTACTTCTATAAAAATATCCTTGGAGACCAGGTTTTCTGCAACCATCAGGAAAATTGCAGCTATGTCTGGGAAAACAGCTATTTTGAAGAGGACTGCATTAACCAGTATGATTTAACGATTTTTGCAAGGGAAGACAAAGAAGAATTATTCCGGCGTTTTTCCGAGACACATCACCAAAAAGCTTATGGGCTTCCGGAAATTATTGACTTATTGACACAGTCCGGTTTAGAATATGTTACGGCATATGATGCGTTCACCACCAATGCGCCATCCGCCAAAAGTGAACGCATCTATATTATCGCAAGAAATGGAGAGAAATAATATGAAGGATACTATTTTACGGGGAATGGCAGCTGGCAACCAGGTACGTTTCTTCAGTGCTTATACAAAGGATGTAGTAGAAACTGCCCGTTCCATCCACAACACAAGCCCGGTGGCAACCGCTGCCCTGGGACGTCTGTTAACTGCCGGCGCTATCATGGGCGGTATGTGCAAAAATGATTCGGATGTTCTCACCCTGCAGATTCAATGCTCCGGACCGATAGGCGGATTAACTGTCACTTCCAATGCAAAGGCACAGGTAAAGGGCTTCGTCAATCACCCGGATATCATGCTGCCGCCAAGTCCCAAGGGAAAGCTGGATGTGGGAAAAGCCTTAGACCTTGGGGTTCTCAGTGTAATCAAGGATATTGGATTGAAAGAGCCTTATGTGGGACAGTCCAATCTGGTTTCCGGTGAAATTGCCGAAGACCTTACCTATTATTTTGCAACCAGCGAGCAAATTCCCACCTCCGTTGCACTGGGTGTATTAATGAAAAAAGACAATACCGTAAAGCATGCCGGCGGATTTATTATCCAGCTGATGCCCTTTGCTGAAGAGACCTTAATCTCCGATTTGGAAACCCGGTTAAAGGATTTTTCTTCCATTACAGCCCTCATGGAACAGGGCATGACCCCGGAGGATATGATGCGGCAGCTGTTTAAAGGCTATGACATCTCCATAACCGATTCCATCACGCCGGAATACCACTGTGACTGTTCAAAGCAGCGTGTTTACAAAGCTGTTATGAGCATAGGCAGGAAGGATATCGAAGAAATGATTGCCGATAACCAGCCGATTGAGGTAAACTGCCATTTCTGCAATCAGAGCTACACCTTTGATGTGGCGGATTTGAAGAGTATGCTTGAACAAAAATAATACAACTACTCAGAAAAGGTCCACCGGACCTTTTCCTCATATGCATGGCAACCAAAAAGGAGTATACCGCCTTCGCTGGCATATACTCCTTTTTCATTAGCTCAATACATTCTCACCATATTATCTGTATTAATTTTCTAAGTTCGGATTATCTGTATTATTCTGGTCTGTACTCTCTGTTGTCTGTTCCGTATCATTCCCATTTATCGGTACTTCCGTGGTCTGTTCCTCTGTTACCGGTGATTCGGCTGTTGAAGCCTCTGTACTGTCTTCCTGTTCTGTACCAGACTCCGTTTCTTCTGCCTTTGTAGCCTGTTCCGAACCAGCTTCCGTGGTCTGTTCTTCCGTTACTTCTTCGGAAGTCTCTTCCGGCCAGTCCTTGCGGATAACCTTTATTGTATAGGTATTCACATTACCAGAGAGCGCCGTCACGGTAATCGTAATGAGGTTTTCTCCATCCACCAGCTTTTCCGGTATTTCCAGTCCGACTACGCTTTCCTCATCCATCGGAATCGCACTGACTCCCACATAATCTACATCCAGTCCCACATGCATTTCATAATCCAGCTTGTCCGGGTCAAATTCCTCCGTAAACTCACCCGGTGCTGCAATCAAATCCTCTAACCGTGCGTCCTCTTCTACCATTCTATTAATTCCAACATCAAAATGCTTTACCGATGGTGCAACCGTAATATAGTCTAAATCCGTATAATCAATCAGATACACATCTGTAAGCCCTATTTCTGCTGTCCCGGTATCCAGCGCCTTAAAGGTAAGCTCATACTCTGCCGTCTTCGTCTCCTCACCATAAATATCCTTTAACTCCAGCACTCCGTCCGTTCCGGTGACAAGCTCATTATCTGGAATAAACTCCAAGGTTTCTGTACTATAGGATAAATACGCATCAATGGAGTATAAATTTACGTCACTGTTTAAAATAACCTTAACCGTAAATTCCTGCTCCTTCTTTACGGATTCCGGAAGCTCCAAATACATCTGCGCCTCTTTTGCATATGCCTTTTTGTGTGAGGCCGTTCCCACTGAAAGACTAATAATCAGTACCAGGGTTAATAAAACCGCAAGCTTTTTCCTCATAATCCTTTCTCCTTTTCGTCATCGCATCTATATAATAAACAAAATCACTATTTTGTGTTCCGCACAATATTAACCGTGTATATCTGCGTTTTCCCGTTTTGTGCTTTACAGGTCAGTTTCAGGGTAGTTGTTTTTCCTGCCGCCTGTAAATTATAGCTTCCCGTGCCGGATACAGTTGCCCGCTTACTGATTGCCGTTGCCTTTATGGTCACCTTAGAGACTGATTTTGGAACCGTTAAGGTATATACCTTATCCTCATCTGCAAGCACACCACTGGTGGATGGCTTGATAAAGGTTGGCGACAATCCCTTAAGCTCTGTGCTGCCGTTATATACCTTTATACTTGATAAAAATGCATTCGGATTACCCGATGAAGCCGGCAGCTTACAGGCACTGGCTGGCATATTTTTATACACCGGTATATAAAATACCATCGTATCCTTTAACACTCCCATGGTATTGTATGCGGAACGGGTTGTTCTGCCCTCCGAATATGGAGCCTGTACATTTGTCATATACTGATGCAGATATAAATCAGAAGCATTGTTTGGCTTTACATTAAACTTCTGAAAATATAATGTGTTCTGTCCCTTATTGATATAATTCGTAGCAATATACTGGGCACCGCCAACAATGGACTTATATGGGTTTGTCCACGGTTTTCCGTAAGTAGTTCCCGTTCTTGCCCACTGCAGACCCTTTGCCACTGCATCTCCACCATCAAAGGCGCCAATATTATAGAAATTATAAATACCCTCATAGCCCTTATATTTTCCGCTTGTGGCATTGGAGCCGTTTACACCGACCTCCTGCTTGCTTCTGGTTGCCAGAAAATACGGATTTGCCTTCGCCGTTTTCCCTGCATCCATAAATGCCTGCTTATAAGAACCGCTGACCGTCTTCTTTGTTGCAGAATCTACAACACTGTAATTTCCTTTCATAAAGGTATTGCTTAAAATACTCTGTACCACCGTCACACTGTGGGAAGAGTCATATGCAAGTGCTTCAAACTGGAAGATATCCGTACTATTTAAGAAATTCCTTGGGTCCATATAATAGGCAATTACCTGGGAATTTGCACTGTACCAATTGCTGCCATCCTTTACAATATAAGTATCTGTTGCCCAGTTATAGGCTCCCGATTCGGTTGATAAATAAGAAAACGGAGCTAAAGAGCCTGAACCCTTAGGATAATTGCTTTGGATTACATTTCTTCCCACCACACTCTCGTTTTTAATAACCGTAGACCAGTCCAGATTCGTATTTACCGCAACAAATCTCCAATTTGGATATTCCTTATGTAATGCTCTTAAGCTTGCCTTATAACTCTCCGGGAAATTCTTGAGCAATGTTTCAAAGGATGCATCTGTATTGTTATTCGCATTGTTATTGTTGTTTGTATTGTTATTGTTGTTTGTATTGTTATTCGTATTTGTATTGGTTGTCTTTATACTAATATACTCTTTTGACGCATAACCGGTAACCGTCTTTTTATTATAGGTTACTGTAATCTTGTACCAGTCTCCGCTCGTGCCAAGAATGGTAACCTCCGTATTCCGTGGAATGGACATCAGGATTGCACTCTTAATGCTTGCAGAATTTCTGACATTTAGCGATGTGGTAACCTTACTGTTTACATATCCCTTCATGGTGCCTGCAGTATTGTTATTATTTGTGATTGGCTTATTATTTACCGGATTCTGAGAATTGCTTCCGGAAGCAGCATTCCGCTTCACATCAACATAGGTGCTCAATACATAACCGTTTTTTGTCTTTTTGTTATAAGTCACCTTGACCTTATACCAGTATTTACCGGACACCTTCTTAATACTGGTAATGGTAAGCGTTGTATCCCGTGGAATTTTAATCAGGGATTTGGAAGAGGTTTTTGCACTTTTTCTGACATTCAGATACGATGTCACCTTTTTATTTACAACTCCTGTCGGTTTTGAGTCTTTTTTTATGTATGCCGCACTCACATATCCGGTTTTCGTTTTCCCATTAATCTTTCCCTTGCATTTGTACCAGGTCTGATTTTTATTGGATACATATCCAAGAATAGTTATTTCCGCATTCTTTTCCAACATTCCGTAACTCTTATAGTTCGTGCCTGCCTTTTTTCGCATATTAACTTTTGCTGTTGTCTTTCCGGGATAGGACATAAGTGATTTACAGGTAGTTGCCGCCTCTGCCTTCATCCCCACAGCTGGTATCAGCAGAAGTGCAGCCAAAAGTATAAAAAGATATTTTTTCAGTCCAGTTGTTTTCCTTTTTTGATATAAATTTTTATTCATTTGCACTCCCCTATCTTACAGATTATACATAATAAATTTACATAATATAGTTACATAATACTATATCTTTCCTGTAATTTCAACCTAAAAAGTCGATTTTTCCTATATTTCCCTATATTTTTATCTTTTTGGGGTTTCTCTGTATCCTTTTTTCTTCTTTTCGACTTATGTTAAGTAAAATAATCTTCTCCTGTGAAACGCAAGTGAAAAAACTTCTGCATCATTTACTCTGTTCTGCAATTTGCTCTGCCAAATCATTCAGATAGAGCCAGCGCTCCATTTTCATCTCCAGCTGTTTTTCCAATTCCTCCTTTTGCTCTGCCAGCTCCTGCAGCCTGGAATACTGGCTTGCAACAGAAGCCATTTCTGCTTCCATATCTGTGATATTCTCCTCCAGAGAAGCAATCTCCTCATCGATAGTCTCAAATTCCTTTTGCTCCTGATAAGTGAATTTCAACTTCTTTTCCCGGTTATTTTTCCATGTACTCCGGCTGTCACTACTTTTTTCCCCTTTCTCTTTAAGACCCGGATTTCCAGAATTTTGCGCATTTTCTGTCAGACCAATTTTCCTTGCACTGGCTTTTTCCAGATAGGTTGTGTAGTCTCCCTCGTACTGCGTAAGCACTCCGTTTCCCTCAAAGGCAAGAATGCGGTCTGCAATGCGGTCCAAAAAGTACCGGTCATGGGATACTGCCATCACAATGCCCTCAAAATCGTCCAGATAATCCTCTAAGATTGTAAGGGTTGCAATATCCAAATCATTTGTTGGTTCATCCAGTATCAAAACATTGGGAGCTGTCATCAGAACCTTTAACAGATATAATCTTCTCCTCTCCCCTCCCGAGAGCCTGCCAATCGGATTATATTGCAGTTCCGGAGTAAACAAAAAGCGTTCGCACATCTGGGCTGCAGAGGTCATTCCCCTGCTGGTTTTGATGTACTCCGCCACATTTTTCACATAATCAATCACGCGCTCTTCCGGATTCATTTCCTCCACTAGTTGGGAGAAATAGCCGATTTTAACAGTCTCACCAATGGTAATCTCTCCACAATTTGGCAATTCCTGCCCTATAATCATCTTAAGCAGGGTTGTTTTCCCACAGCCATTTT
>ULOF01009607.1_pt1 | contig 11922 bp, 10 predicted proteins | sample 1952371 | NCBI WGS metagenome assembly ULOF01 (sample SAMEA4835597, study PRJEB28245) | human gut metagenome | biome: gut microbiome; material: fecal sample | place: Denmark | collected 2008 | reverse complement strand
GGCAACGCATATTTTAGGGTAAAACGTCGAATAAGCAATTATATTTTCTTTTTGCAAAAAAACGATTGCTTTTTGCCGGCAAATTGTATAATAAAATGATAGAGGTACTTTATGATAAACATTGCGATAGACGGGCCTGCCGGAGCAGGCAAAAGCACCATAGCGAAGGCAGTCGCCAAAGAACTTGGCATCGTATATCTTGACACCGGAGCGATGTATAGAAGCGTGGCGTATTACGCGCTGAAAAACGGTTTTCCGATCGACGACGAAAAAGCTATACAGCCTATGCTCGACAACCTTAAAATGGACGTCGTGAACGGAGAAGTTCAGCAATTTATCGTCAACGGCGAAAACGTAACCCCGTTTATCCGCGAACACGGCGTGTCGAAAGCGGCATCCGACGTCAGCAAGCTTTTTAACGTCAGAAAAAAACTGGTTGAGCTGCAACAGGAAATCGCCAAAAAATCCGACGTGGTGCTTGACGGCAGAGATATCGGAAGCGTGGTTTTGCCGCATGCGGAACATAAATTTTTCGTTACCGCAGCTCCCGAAGAACGCGCAAAACGCCGCTATCTGGAGCTTAAGGAAAAGGGCTCGAACCTTTCCTACGACGAAGTGCTGAGGGACATCGAAGACCGCGACTACAACGACACGCATCGCAAAAATTCGCCTCTCGTTAAGGTTTCCGACGCCGTTCTCGTTGACACCACAAACCTCGATATTGCTCAGACCGTGGCCAAAGTTTTGGCCGAAATAAAAAAATAAGTCAGGACGTTTTTAATGAAAAATAACGACGAAAAAACCAAAAAAACAAAAAAAACTCCTCAAAAGAACCATTTTTATCGTTTCTTCCGATTTCTTTTGAGGCCGCTCATAAAGCTTGTTTGGCCGACCGAATTTTTGCATAAAGAGAACTTTTACAAGCTCGACAAAAATCAACGCGCCATCGTTTGTAGCAACCATCTGGACACCATGGATCCGAACGTCATTTGCGTTGAGTTCTACAAGGATTATTTCTGCGCGCTCAGCAAATACGAAGCCTTCAGCAACAAATTTGCAAACTGGTTTCTGACCAAAATCGAGGTTATTCCCGTTCATCGCGGAGAACCTGATTTGCACGCCACGAGGGCGGTGTTCAAAAAACTTAAGGAAAACAAAAAAATCGTCATTTTCCCTGAAGGCACCCGCAACAAAACTGGCGACGACAAAACCATGCTTCCGCTTAAGGACGGCGTTGCGGCGTTCAGCCTGAAAACGGACACTCCGATCGTTCCGATGCTTTATTACAGAAAGCTCAAACCGTTCAAAAAGAACTGGCTTATCGTGGGAGAACCGTTTTATCTTACCGACAAATTCGACCACGTTCCGACGGTAAAGGAAGGAACGGAGTATCTTGCCAAAGTGTTTGAAGGGCTGAGGACGGAAATCGACGCTTACGTCGAAAAGAAAGATGCCTGAAATTTTTCTGACCAAACACGCCGACTTCTGTTTCGGCGTCAAAAACGCTTTGGAAATTGCTCAAAATGCCGCAAAAGACGGAGAAGTTTACACCTACGGCACGCTCATTCACAACGAAAAAGTGGTTAAGGAGCTTGAAAAAAAAGGCGTAAAATCCTCTGACGACCTCGATTTTATATTGAAGCAAAAACGCGTCGTCATCCGTGCCCACGGCGTAGCAAAGAGCACTGAGGAGCTTATAAGGCAAAACGTGCCGGAAGTTTTCGACGCAACCTGTCCGTTCGTCAAAAAAATACAGAAAACCGTGGAAGAGTATTCAAAAAACGGTTACGACGTCATCGTGGCGGGAAGCCCGACGCATCCGGAAGTTTTGGGCATTGCGGGCTACGTTTCCACCAAGGTTTACGTGGCGGGGGACGACTTCGATTTTCAAAAACTTCCCGCGGGCAAATATTGCGTGGTTGCGCAGACAACGTTTTCCGTGCAAAAATACGATAAAATAAAGAAAAATATACAAAAATATTCAGACACTGCTACAAAATCAGTTGTGTTTTTTGACACAATTTGCTATACTACTTACGCGAGACAAGCTGAGGCAGAAGCTTTGGCCAAATCCTCGGACGCAGTGTTGGTCGTCGGAAGCAAGTCGTCAAGCAACGCAAAAAAACTTTTCGACCTCGCAAAATCCCTCAACCCCAACACGTTTTTTATTTCGGATATCTCGGAGCTTCGCCCCGAATATTATAACAAATTTATTACAATGGCCATTCTGGCCGCAGCATCAACTCCAAAAGAGTTGACAATGGAGGTTTTAATTTATATGAGTGAAACTCAAGAAGCAAAAGTTACGGAAGCTGTAGAAGAAAACAAAGAGCTCACCATGGAAGATATCGTTTCTTCCAACAAATCCGTCGGCTACATGTCTTACAAAGCCGGCAAACGCATCGTGGCAAAAATCATCAGCGTTGATGAAAACGGCATCTACGTCGGTATCCCTGGCAAGAAAGACGGCTTTATCGATAAAACCGAAGTTACCATCGACGGTACATACGATCCGGCCGATTATCATGTCGGCGACGAAATCGAAGCGGTCATCGTTCCTTCCAAAACCAAGGACAGCACCTACGTTTCGCTTTCCAAGCGCGAGATAGACATCAAAAAAGCCGAAGACGCAGAAGCAGAAAAAGCTCTTAACAGCTCTGAATTCACTCTTGAAAATACACAAGTGGTCAAAGGCGGTTTGTTGGGCAAAATCGGAAGCTACACCGTGTTCGTTCCGGCCAGCCAAATTCGCATCGGTTACGTGAAGAATCTTGAAGATTACACTTCCAAGAAACTTCGTTTGCGCGCGCTTCCTCCGAAAGAGGGCGAAGAAGAAAAACGCCGCAATCCTAAACTTATCGTCGCTTCTCAAAGAGTTATCCTCGAAGAAGAAAAAGCAGCGAAAGAAGAAGCTTTCTGGTCCACCATGGTTCCGGGCGCTATCGTCAGCGGCAAAGTTAAACGTTTTTCCGCTTTCGGCGCATTCGTTTCCGTCAAAGGTTTCGACTGCCTGGCTCACATCAGCGACCTCAGCTGGAACAAAATCACCGATCCTTCCAAGGTTCTCACCATTGGCGAAACTTACGACTTCGTAGTTTTGAAAGTTGATCGCGAAGCAGGCAAAATCAGCCTCGGCTACAAACAACTTCAAAAGAAGCCTTACGAGATCGCAGCTGAAAAATATCCTGTCGGCACCGTCATCAAAGGCAAAGTCGAACGCATCTTCCCGTTTGGAGCATTCGTTTCCATCGAAGACGGCGTAGACGGTTTGGTGCACGTTTCCCAAATCAGCCACAACTGGACCAAGGACGCCAACGAAGTTCTGAAAGTGGGCGACGAAGTCGAAGCTAAAATCATCGGTTTCGAAGACAATCGCATCACCCTCAGCATCAAGGAATTGCTTCCGGCTCCTGAAACCACCGAAGAAGCTCCGCAGGCTACCGACGGCGAAGCACAGGAAAAACCTGCAAAACGCGCTCCGAGAGCTAAAAAAGCTATTGACTACAGCGAAGCTCAGGCTAAATCCGAAGAAAACAAACAAAGAAGAGCTAAGAGAGAACAAAAAGCCGCTGAAGAGCAAAACTACATTTCCGACAACGGTTTTGCGACTCTCGCCGATATCTTGGGCAACCTCGACATCAAAGTTGAAGACTAATCACAATTAAAACCCCGTCCACTCCCGTATCGTCGGGGGTGGATTTTCTTTCAAACGAGGTCAATATGGAAGATTACAACGTTTACAAAAATCCTCTCGGCACGAGATACGCGTCAAAAGAAATGAGCTATCTTTTCTCCGACGACAAAAAGTTCAAAACATGGCGCAAGCTCTGGATTGCGCTTGCGGAGGCCGAAAAGGAACTCGGCTTGAACATTTCCGACGAGCAAATCGACGAGCTGAAACGAAACGCAGAAACCCTTAACCTCGACGTTGCAAAAAAACGCGAGAGGGAATGCCGCCACGACGTTATGGCGCAGGTTTACGCCTACGGCAAACAATGCCCGAAAGCGGAGAGCATAATTCACCTCGGCGCCACCAGCTGCTATGTCGGCGACAACGCGGACCTCGTTTGTTACTACGAAGCCCTCGGTCTTTTGGAGCAAAAACTGGCGGCCGTGATTTTCAATCTGAAGGAATTTGCCAAAAAGTATAAAGATCTTCCGACGCTTGGCTTCACCCATCTTCAACCTGCACAGCCGACCACCGTCGGCAAGCGCGCCGCTTTGTGGCTTCAGGACCTTGTTTCCGACCTCGAAAACGTAAGGGACCTGAAAGAAAAATTCAAGCTCAGGGGGGTTCGCGGTACCACCGGCACCGCCGCAAGTTTTTTGGAACTTTTTGACGGCGATTACGAAAAAGTTAAAAAACTCAATCAAATTGTTCTGAAAAAACTCGGATTTCAGAATACTTTTGACGTAACGGGGCAGACCTACCCGAGAAAATTCGACTACGAAATTTTGTCGCAGCTTTCAAAAATCGCTCAAAGCGCCTACAAAGCCGGCAACGACATAAGACTGCTCCAGAGTATGAAGGAGCTTGAGGAGCCTTTTGAGGAAAAACAAATCGGTTCTTCGGCAATGGCCTACAAACGCAATCCGATGCGCTCGGAGCGTATGTGCAGTTTGGCAAGATACGTTTTGACGCTTCCGGAGAACGCGGCAATCACCGCTTCGACGCAATGGCTTGAGCGCACCCTCGACGACAGCGCAAACAGGCGCATCGTTATGGCCGAAGGTTTTTTGGCCACCGACGGCATTCTGAATTTGTATGAAAACATTTCGGACGGTCTGGTCGTTTACGAGAAGATGACACTAAAACATCTTTCGGACGAGCTTCCGTTTATGGCCACGGAAACCATACTTATGGAGGCGGTTAAAGCGGGCGGAAACCGTCAGGAGCTTCACGAAAAAATTAGAGAACACTCCATGGCCGCTGCAAAACGCGTGAAAGAAGAGGGCAAACCGAACGACCTTTTGGAGAGGATTGCGAAAGACTCGGCGTTTTCAAAAATTGCGGCAGATATTCCGCTTCTTGCCGATCCGAAACGCTTTGTCGGCGCTGCGCCGATGCAGACGGAGGAATATATTCTTGACGTCGTGGAACCTCTTTTAAAAAATTATCCCGACGCTTCGAAAACTAAATCGGAAATATCCGTTTAGGACGACGAAACTTGTTGACTAAAATCAAATTTTGTTCTATAATATGTTTCGTTGTAAAACATAGGGGAGTGGCTCAATGGTAGAGCAACGGTCTCCAAAACCGTCGGTTGCGTGTTCGACTCGCGTCTCCCCTGCCAAAAGCAAGCACTCTGTGCTTGCTTTTTGTTTTCAAAAAAAAGGGAGAGCGAGTCTCCACGCAAAGCATTTGTTGCCAAATGCTGTTGCGTCTGACGCTACACTTCGTTTCGCTATTCCGTCGCTACGCTCCTTACGCCTCACGTCTCTCTGCCAAAAGCAAGCACTTTGTGCTTGCTTTTTGTTTTCAAAAAAAAGAGTGGTGGGAGAGCGAGTCTCCACGCAAAGCATTTGTAACCAAATTCAGCCCGGCTGACGCTACACTTCGTTCCGCTATTCCGTCCCTACGCTCCTTACGCCTCGCGGCTCCCCTGCCAAAAGCAAGCACTTTGTGCTTGCTTTTTGTTTACAAAAAAGGGGAGCACAAGTATCCACGCCAAAGCATTTGCAAACAAATGCAGCCCGGCTGACGCTAACTTCGTTCCGCTATATTTTGTATATTTTCGGTTTTTCGCTTAATGAACTTTGCGCAATTATATTTTGCAAAATTTTTCGGTGCAGTAAATTTGATAGACTTTATGGCTACTTTATTGTATAATAAGAATACATTATTTAGGAGTGTGTATATGAAGCACGTTGACATCTACACTGACGGCGCTTGCAGCGGAAATCCCGGAGCAGGCGGTTGGGCGGCGATACTCAGCTACAAGGGCATCGAAAAAGAGCTTTCGGGCTATATGAAAGACACCACCAACAATCGTATGGAGCTTTTTGCCATAATTCAAGGTCTCAAACAGCTTAAGGAACGTTGCGAAGTCACCGTGTACAGCGATTCGGCGTACAGCCTCAATCCGTTTTTGGAAGGGTGGATAGACGGCTGGAAGGCCTCGGGCTGGAAGACTGCTTCGAAAGACGAAGTGAAAAACGTCGATCTTTGGAAACTGCTGCTTATCGAGATGTCCAAACACGACGTAACCTTTGTGAAAGTGAAAGGGCACTCCGACAACGAAGGCAACAATCGTTGCGACAAACTGGCGAAAGCCGCCATAAAAAAATTGCAATCTCATATCCTCGCGGAATAACGAAATGGACAAAAAAAAGCAACTTTATTATTCCATAGCGACGCTTGCGCTGTCTGTGGGCGTGGCCGTAGAACTCGGCTTTATGTCTGACGCATTCAAGACCTGGTTGTATGCGATCGTTTGGGTTGCTTTGTTTTTGGTTTTAGGCCTGTTTGCAGTGGGGATTTTCAAAAAAATCGACTCGCTTACAAAGCTTGCGACGGTAACTGTTTTTTGTGCGATAGTGATACTTTCCGGCTACATGGCGATGTATAAATCGGGGTTTATTAAGCGGTTCGATTCGTCGGAGGAAATTGCCGCATACATTTCGGGCAATCCTTACGGCATAGCGCTGTTTATCCTCATCAGCTTTTTGCAGGTTACCTTCATACCTATTCCGTCAACCATAACCACGGTAACGGGAACGTTGGTTTTCGGGACCCGGGCGGGCATGATTTACAGCCTTATCGGGCAGATTTCAGGCAGCATATTTGCGTTCTTTTTGGGGCGAAAATTCGGCAGTAAGCTGGCAAAATGGATCGCCGGCGAAGAAATGTTCGAAAAATATAACAAGTTCGTCAAGGGCAGAGATAAGGTCATTTTGGGCTATATGATGTTGTTCCCGTTTTTCCCGGACGATTTGATTTGCCTGTTTTTCGGCCTTACGAATATGTCGTATCTTGGGTTCTTCCTCCTCGTTTTGCTGTCAAGGGTTATAACCATTTCCTACACGTCCTACCTGACGAAATTGATTTCAAAAATACCGCTCACGCCGGTCGGGTTTTTAATTTATGCTCTTATAGCTTTGGTCGTCATCGGGCTTTTGGTTCTTTGCTGGAAGAAAGGCGAGTGGCTTGAAAACCTTATGACCAAAATTATCTACAAGATTATGCCGAAAAAACTTGCGGAAAAACGCAGGAGAGAAACGGAAGCAGCCGAACGCGAAATTCCGGGTGACAATTTAGATTCCTCCGAAAATCAACCTGAAAAATAAAACAATTACGATGATGGTATCATCGGCAACATTTGACAAATAAAAAAGGGGAGTTATGCGATTTGCATAACTCCTTTTATCTTTGTTTATTTTGTTTATGAGATATGATATTTGCCGCTGTTATACAAGAAGAAATAAACTACGCTCGAAATCGGCAAATTCAGGGCGAGAATTGACGGAACGATAATCGGCCCGACCATTGTCGAAACGTCCTTGAGATCGGCTTTGAAACCGAAGAATCCCACCAGAAGCAACAACACAAACACGTTCAAAAACACCATGAACCTATATAGCACCGACATTTTGAAGTTGAAGTTTGCCCTTATTCTTCTGTTCGGATTCAGAAGATAAACGATGAGCGGCAACACCGGCACCGCAAGGCCGAAAGCACATACGCAAAGGTAATACGTAACGGGCAGTGCGTCTTTTAAAATCAGCCAACCCGCAAGCGTTTCGACCAGAATCAAGAGATACATGATTATGCCGCAGTCGCGGCCGATTTTGTTTGCCGCCAAAAAGTTTTGCGCGTAGTAGTTTTCGCTGTTTGCCTTGGTGTAGACGCGCATTTTGAAACCTTCTGCGTACAATCTGGTTTTGAGGTCGGCCGTCGGAATAGGCTTTTGTACCTCAACGATTTCACCGGATTTTTCGTCAACCTCGGTGGTTTCGACCATCGTTTCGCTGGTATTACGGTTGTAAAAATCCGAGAAAGCGTCCAGATAGTTGCCGTTTGCGCTGTTGTCGTTTTTAAAAGCGAAGCTCGACATATCGCGCTTCTGCGGTTTTTGTGCCTCTTTCGGCGCGGTTTCCGCATTTTTGGTTTCGTCTTCGGCGGTGTGCGCTTTTACGGTCAGATTAGGCTGAAACGCGTCAAAGTCCGGAAGGAGAGAGCGAACCTTTTTTTCTTCATCGGAACTATCCTCGACAATGCTCGTAGCCATATCTGCCGCGGCGTCGGATACGATGCCGCTAAGTATCGTGGTTTCTTGTTCGCTTTTCTCATCGGGAGTAAGCTGTTTCGCTTTCACGATTGCGCCTTTTCCATACAAAATCTCTTTTGAAGTAAGGACGTGATCGGTTTCTTCCTTTGGTTTTTCCGTCGCTTCGGCTTTTTCGGCTTCGGAAGTCGGGTTCGCCGCCTGTTCTGTTAATTGTTCGTTACCGCCTACGCTTGGGAGAGTCCTCGTCGGAGGCGTCGCCGTCGGCTTTTTCGGTAGGTCTTTGAATGCCGAAGCGTTCGTAGTTATATGAATTCGGATCCGCAAATTTGCCGATGCCGAGTTTTTCGGAAGCAACGCTTCTGGCTCTGCGTTGTTCTTCGGTCAGAGCTTCGCGGCGAGTGTTTTCGGCAGGCTCGTCAGGGTAGGTGTTGGAAACCAGTTTTTCCGGACGATAATATTCGCGTTTTTCCTGAATGTCGGAGCGTTTATCGCTTGCGGTGGACGTTTTGAGGGTTTTGGAAATGGCCTCGTTTTCGTTTTCACCGATTTTGTTTTCGATGCCCGAAAGCATATCCGACAAACTGCGCTTGACGTTTCCGTCGCGTTCAGGCTTAGTAACATCCACGTAAGAAAGGCCGTCGTCTTCGATTTCCAAAACGGTTTTTTGTTTAGGAAGAGCAGGTTCGGTCGGTTTTTCCTCGGCAGGCTTTTCGGCTTTTACGATTTCGACAGTTTCTACTTTTGTTTCGGCAGGTTCTTCTTCCGTGGTGGCTGCAGCCTCCACGGTTACGGTTTCGGAAGAGTTATCGTCATCGACAGGGCTTTCTGCTTCTGCTAAAGATTCGCTGTCGGTAACGGCATATTTATCTTCGACAACCGGCGCCGCGTCCTGATCTTCGTCCGACAAACTCTTGTCGATGATTTCCTGCACGGCTTCCATCTTTTCGTCCTCGTCGTCCGAGCCTTTGCGTTTGGTGTATGGCCTTAGGCCGTTGACGTCAAACGGAGCGTTTCCGTTCTCGAGGTCGAAGGTTTCGTCGGAGAGCAGGCGATCGATTATGGTCCTGCTGAACTCATATTCGGTTTTCATTTTGATAAGATACGCGCGGCCTTCTTCGGTGAGGGCATAGTAGCGCCTTCTGCCGCCCTCGGTCTGATCCTCGTCGCCGAGATAGCTGTAAATAAGGCCATGTTTTTCAAGTCTCTTCAAGCAGCTGTAAAGGGTAGGCTGTTTGAGCTTATAAACGCCGCCGCTTTTAAGTTCTATTTCTTTTAAGATATCGTAACCGTATCTGTCTTCGTCCAGAAGCGAACGAAGGATAAAGTTGTTTACGTTTCCTCTTATAAGATCGGTGTTGATGTTTGAAACGTCCATGTTTTCTCCTTTATGCCGAAAAAAGCAATCGGCGTATATACATACTTTTATATTACTAAATAGTTATATAAAAGTCAATATTTCATAATGATTTTGTTATGATTAGTCGTCGGTTTCTCTTAAAACGATGTTTTTGACGGCGTTTCGACGTATTTCATCGCTGGAATCGGCGTAGTGTTTTTTAGTGGTGTTGACGTCGTTATGGCCCAAAACCTCGGCAACGACGTAGATATCGCCGGTTTCCCGATAGAGGTTGGTGCCGAATGTGCTGCGAAGTTTGTGCGGAGTGATGTGTTTAAGGGGGGTGACTATACGGCTGTATTTTTTGACCAGATCCTCAACGGCTCGCGTTGAAATGCGCTTCTTTTGCAGTGACAAAAAGAGAGCAGGCTCGTTATCGGGGTTGTTTTCGTCCGAAAAACGCTCCTCAAGATAAGCCGCCAGCGCTTCCTGAACTTCGTCGCCGAAATAGAGCACGGCTTGCTTTCCGCCTTTTCGGGTGACGGTGAAAGCCTTGTTTTCAATATCGACGTCGGAAACGTTAAGCCCGACGCATTCCGATATACGAATGCCCGTGCCCAAAAACAGCGTGAGCATGGCAACGTCGCGCAGTTTCGTTTTTTGGTGGAAGCTTTTTTGCCTTGCGGTAAGCCCCGAGCCGTCTTCGACGCTGTCCAAAAGCTCGACGACTTCGTTGACGTCAAGCCTTACGATGGCTTTTTCTTTAAGCTTCGGCATCGAAACCTTAGCCGCAGGGTCGGAATCGAGCTTTTCTTTGTTGTAAAAATATTTGAACATCGCGCGGACAGCCGACAGCTTTCGGGATTTGCCGGTGTTGTCGTTGGAATATTCTTTGCCGCAAAAAGTGTAGAGCGACAGATAACTTATAAATTTTTCAATATCAGTGGCGGTGACGCGCCTTAAGTCCCTTATGGAAAATTCGGTAGGGGAAATGCCTTCGAAGCGGGAAACCTCGCTTGTCAGATAATGAAAGAAAACCCTCAGATCGTACGCATAATTGAGGCGAGTGAGGCAAGTGGTGGTTGTCTCGATGCCCGTAAAATATTCGTCGCAAAAGTCGGGAAGCTCCTTCAAAAGCTCCCTGAGGCGAAGAGTGTTATCCTTGTTGCGTTGTTTGAAATAGGTTGCGTCCATGATTTAATTATAACATCAAAAACTTTATATGTAAAATATAAAGTTGAACTTTTTGAAATTTTTGGGAGAGAAAGCCCGAAGGATTCGAGAAAATTCGGTTTGGCTTAAGGGCGGAAAACCGTAATTTTTTCGCAAAAACCTTGGCGGAGCAGCATATAGCGACCTTTTTATCTATGCGTAAAAGCCTTCTTTTACGCAGAAATAGGGGTGTTTTTACCCAAAAAGAGCGGGTTTTGCTGTTTTTGACGATTTTTCCTTAAAATCACATTAGTTTTCCTTGAATTGTGTTGTGATTATATTTGCGGTTTTGTAGCCATTTAGTAACCGATTTTATAATCAATTTTACAATCAATATAATTTAATCGGTTTCAAGGATAATTGTTTATATGCTCATAAATTGATTTGAGATCAAATTATAACAAAATTATAAGGAAAACTGCCGCTAAAAATCAAAAGTATTCTGAAAAATTGCTGTTTTTCAGAATACTTAATAGTTTTGTGTGTTATTTAAGCAGTTTTTCAACCGCGTTTGCCGTGGCGATTTTGACGTGCTCGTACGTCAGGCCGCCTTGCATATACGCCGTGTAAGGAGGTCTTATCGGGCCGTCGGCCGAAAGCTCTACCGAGCTTCCTTGAACGAACGTGCCTGCCGCCATGATAACCTTGTCTTCATAACCCGGCATGTCCCACGGCTCTGGAACCACGTCGCTGTCCACCGGAGACGCTTCCTGAATTGCCTGACAAAATTTGACCAGCTCGTCTGCCGTGTCGAATTTGACGCTTCTTATTATGTCGCCGATTTTTCCGCCGGACTTCGGCATCGTGTCGTAGCCCATTTTTTCAAAGGCTTCGCCAAGAAGCACGCTGCCTTTAAGCGCATTTCTGACGACGTTTGGCGCAAGGAACAAACCCTCGTAAAAAGCAAGATAACCCGGCGCATAGCTTCCGACTTCGGTCCCGAGCGACGGACTGGTCAGCCTGTAACCGATAAGCTCCACGGCTTTTTTGGTGCCGGCTATATACGCTCCCGACGGTGCCAAACCCCCGCCTGCGTTCTTTATGAGGCTTCCCGCCACAACGTCAGCGCCGACGTCGGTAGGCTCTTTTTCTTCAACGAATTCGCCGTAACAGTTGTCAACGGCAACGATAATTTCCGGAGCGATT
>ULOF01038584.1_pt1 | contig 11934 bp, 13 predicted proteins | sample 1952371 | NCBI WGS metagenome assembly ULOF01 (sample SAMEA4835597, study PRJEB28245) | human gut metagenome | biome: gut microbiome; material: fecal sample | place: Denmark | collected 2008 | reverse complement strand
TTGTCGTATATTCACAATACGCATAGCATAAAGCATATGTTTCGCAATCGCCTATGAAAATGTAGCTTTTGAAAGGAGACAGAATAATGGCAAAGACGGGTTTACCAGAGAACTTCTTATGGGGCGGCGCAGTGGCCGCCCACCAGCTGGAAGGTGGCTGGAATGTAGGCGGCAAAGGTCCTAGTGTATCGGACGTGCTGACGGCAGGAGCCCATGGTGTGATGAGAAAAATCACCGATGGTGTAGTGGAAGGTGAAAATTATCCAAACCATGAGGCGATTGACTTTTACCATAGATATAAAGAGGACATTGCACTATTTGCAGAGATGGGTTTTAAGTGCTTCCGTACTAGTATTGCATGGGCGAGAATCTTTCCAAAGGGAGACGAGGACGCTCCAAATGAAGAAGGGCTTCGGTTTTATGATGACATGTTTGACGAACTGTTAAAGTATGGAATTGAGCCGGTCATCACCTTAAGCCACTTTGAAATGCCCTTTCATCTGGCAAAGAAATATGGCGGCTGGTATAATCGTAAGGTGGTTGATTTCTTTGTAAAATATGCAGTCACGGTTATGGAACGATATAAAGATAAGGTAAAATACTGGATGACCTTTAATGAGATTAATAACCAGAGCAATACAAAGGCAGATATTTTTGGATGGACCTGTTCTGGTGTGAAGTTTTCGGAATACGATAATCCGGAAGAGGTAATGTACCAGTGTGCACACCATGAGCTGGTGGCAAGTGCTTTGGTGGTTAAGAAGGGACATGAAATTAATCCGGATTTTAAAATTGGGTGTATGTGCTCCTTTGTACCATTTTACCCATATTCCTGTAATCCAGATGATATTATGACAGCAGTAGAGTCCATGCATGAGAGGTATCATTTTGCTGATGTGCATGTGAGAGGACATTATCCAAACTTTACAAAGAAGGAATGGGAACGCAAGGGTTATAACATTGTAATGGAGCCAGAGGATGAAAGGATTCTTGCTGAGGGAAAGGTGGACTATCTGGGCTTCAGCTATTATATGACCAATACCGTGAAAGCGGATGCCAGAACGGATACCGCTTCGACTATGGATGGAAGCTCCGGCAATTCCGTTGAAAACCCATATATTAAGGTAAGCGACTGGGGCTGGGCGATTGACCCGGTGGGACTGCGCTACGCATTGAACAGCCTGTATGAACGCTATGAGATTCCACTGTTTATCGTAGAGAATGGATTTGGCGCCATTGATGTGAAGGAAGCGGATGGAAGCTGTAAGGATGATTACCGTATTGCATATCTGAAGGCTCATATTGAGGAGATGAAGAAGGCAGTCATCCATGACGGGGTGGAGCTGATGGGATATACCCCTTGGGGCTGTATTGACCTGGTATCCTTTACCACAGGTGAGATGAAGAAACGGTATGGCTTTATCTATGTGGATAAAAATAACGACGGAAGCGGAACGCTGGAGAGAAGCAAGAAGGCTTCTTTTGAGTGGTATAAGAAGGTCATCGCCAGCAACGGTGAGGATTTGAGTTCGTAATCTATTGGAAATGAAAAGGAACCGATATTTCCTTGAAAGGGAATACCGGTTCCTTTTAGAAATATTGATGAAGTCTGATATGGCAAATGAGAAACTGGTATGTTACAATAGATATATATAAGGAGATGGATAAAATCACTGTAGATGCCAGAAATGTATGTTAGGAGTTAGTAGGGATGAATGAGAAGAAACGAAGGAAGCCTGATATGAAGCGCATTGTTGGCATGATACTTGGTATCGTGATTATTGGACTGGGAGTGGCATGCTTAAGGCTGGCAGCTTTTGGAACCGATCCGTTTTCTTGTATGAATATTGGTGTCAGTAATCATTTACCAATCAGCTATGGAACCTATCAGGCAATTTTAAATATTGTGTTATTGGTTCCCGTAGTTTGGATTAAGCCGAGTAGCTTTGGAGTAGGTGCACTGTTTAACATGCTGGGGCTTGGCTATGTGGTGGACGCATGGATGTGGGCTTTTGGGAGTTTTGGTATTACGGTGGAAAGCATGGAGGCCTTTCTGATAATTAGGTTCTTGCTGCTGGTTATTGGTATTACCTGTGTCAGTTTTGGTGTAGCACTTTACATGAAGACGGATTTGGGTGTTGCTCCTTATGACATGATTGGACAGATTGTAGATGAACTGACCCATGGCAGGATACCATTCAAATGGGCAAGAGTAATACTTGACTGTATCAGTATGGTAATCGGATTTGCCACAGGGGGAACCTTTGGAGTGGCAACCTTTGTGGTGGCATTCTTTACAGGACCATTGGTAAGCTGGTTCCGGGAGCATGTAGTAGCAAAAATATTTAGAGAGTGAGGAGGAATAGAATGAATGCAAAAAAATTAGGTTTTGGATTAATGAGACTGCCGTCTTTAGATTCCAATGACCCATCCAAAATTGATATGGAATTGACAAAAAAGATGGTGGATACCTTTCTTGAGAGAGGATTTACTTATTTTGACACTGCATGGATGTACTGTGGATTTAAGAGTGAAAATGCTGCAAAGGAAGCGTTGGTGGACAGGCATCCAAGAGATAGTTACACACTGGCAACGAAGCTGCATGCCGGTTTTTTGAAGACGAAAGCGGACCGGGACCGTATTTTCAATGAGCAGATGGCAAAGACAGGGGTGGATTATTTTGACTATTATCTGCTTCATGATGTGGGACACGACCATTATGAGATTTATAAGGAGCTGGACTGCTTTAACTGGCTTATGGAGAAGAAGAAACAGGGACTGGTAAAGACCATTGGATTTTCTTATCATGATAATGCAGAGTTGTTGGATAAGGTTTTGACAGAGCATCCCGAAATGGAGTTTGTCCAGCTACAGATTAACTATCTGGATTGGGAAAGCGAGGGAGTTCAATCCCGGAAATGTTACGAGGTGGCAGTGAAGCATGGAGTTCCGGTAATTGTTATGGAGCCGGTAAAGGGGGGGACACTGGCGCAGGTGCCGGAGAATGTAGAAAACCTATTTAAGAGTTATCATCCGGATATGTCAGTTCCGTCATGGGCAATTCGTTTTGCGGCAAGCCTTGACAATGTTATGATGGTGTTAAGCGGTATGAGCAACATGGAACAGCTGCTGGATAACACAGATTATATGGTGGATTTTAAACCTTTGACAGAGGAAGAGAAGAAGGTAATCTGGCAGGCAGTAGATTTGATTAACAGTAATATTGAGATTCCATGTACTGGTTGTTCCTATTGTACCGACGGCTGTCCGATGAAGATAGCGATTCCAAAATATTTTTCTCTGTATAATGCAGATAAACAGGAGGTTAAAGAAAAGGGCTGGACTCCTCAGGGAGAATACTATGACCGCCTGACCAAGGTATTTGGTAAGGCAAGTGCCTGTGTTGCCTGTGGACAATGTGAGAAGGTATGTCCGCAGCATCTGCCAATTATTGAGAACTTGAAAGAGGTTGCAGCTTATTTTGAGGCATAAAAGAGTGAGCTGTAAAGCATGAGAGGAGAAGAGCAATGGGTGATATAAAAAAGATTGCGGTTCTGACAAGTGGAGGAGATGCGCCGGGTATGAATTCGGCAGTCCGTGCAGTTGTGTTCAGTGCAACCCATTTTGGAATTTCTGTGGTGGGCGTGCTGAGGGGATATGATGGTCTGATAGATTGGGAGACAATTCCCTTAGGACTGGAGGATGTACGTAATATTAATAACCAGGGGGGAACCATTCTTTTTACCAGCAGGAGTGAGCGTTTTTTGCAGGCAGAGTATAGGCAGCAGGCAGCCCGCAATCTGAAAACCCAGGGGATAGATGCCATTGTGGCAATTGGTGGAGATGGAACTCTGAGAGGAGCCATCGAATTTCAAAAAGAAGGGATTAATATTGTGTGCATTCCCGGTACCATTGACCGGGATGTATCCTGTACGGAATATACATTAGGCTTTGATACAGCTGCTAACACAGCGACGGAGGCAATTGACCGGATAAGGGATTCATCTGTCTCCCATGGAAGATGCAGTGTTGTAGAGGTTATGGGAAGAAAACGAGGTTATATTGCTCTGTGGGCTGGAATGGCAGCTTCAGCAGATGCCATTGTCCTTCCGGAAAAGTGGGACGGTAATTTTGACAGTATAACGGATACCATTAAAAGGCGGCATGCAGACGGCAGAAACAGTTATCTTGTGGTGGTAGCAGAGGGCGTGGCAGATGCGCCGGAGCTTGCTGACAGAATCCGGGAAAAGACAGGAATTGAATCCAGGGTATCTGTTTTGGGATATATCCAGAGAGGTGGACAGCCTACAGCCAAAGACAGGATGTACGGTTCTCTGATGGGAGCGTATGCCATAGAGATTTTGAACCAGGGCAGGAAAAACCGCATTGTGGCAATTAAAAATGATGTCCTGATTGATTTTGATATTACAGAGGCAGTGAACATAGAGAATAATACTTTGGATTCCTTCCAGTACGAGCTGAGCCTGTTGTTGTCAGAATAGAGTTTTTTGTATGGAAGATTAATATGTAATATAAACATGACATATAGCTGTCGTGTTTAATGCGGTACAATGTGCATAGAAAAGGAGCAGTCATGAAAATAGACAGATTGATTGGAATTTTATCCATATTGTTGCAGACAGATATTGTGACAGCACCTTATCTGGCGGAGCACTTTGAGGTTTCCAGGCGGACAATTAACAGGGATATCGAAGACTTGTGCAAAGCTGGAATTCCTATTGTGACAAGGCAGGGAGTAAATGGCGGTATTTCCATCATGGAGGACTATAAAATAGACAAGACACTGGTTAATTATGCCGAAATGCAGGATATACTTGCAGGGCTGCGCAGCTTGGACAGTGTAAATGGAACAAACCGCTATGGTAAGCTGATGGAAAAGCTGTCGGCAGGCTCTTCTGATTTTATGGTGGGAAACCAGTCGGTACTGATTGATTTATCCTCCTGGTACAAGGATTCTCTTGCTCCTAAAATCGAGCTGATACGCACAGCAATTGAAAGGAGCAGGGAATTGGAATTTATTTACTATTCCCCGAAAGACGAATCTCTGCGCTGTATTGAGCCCTATTACCTAATATTCCAGTGGTCAAGCTGGTATGTATGGGGATGGTGCAGAAAGCGCGAAGATTTTCGGTTGTTTAAGTTAAACCGCATGGAGAAAATGGGGTTAACAGAGCAGCCATTTGTGAAAAGGAAGGCACCTATGCCGGATTTAAGTAATGAAAGGATTTTTCCCGGCGGGATAAAGGTGAAAGCCCTTTTTGAACCCGAATGCAAATGGCGGCTTATAGAGGAGTTTGGCATGGATTGCTTTCAGGAGATGGAGGATGGAAGGCTTTTATTCCAGTCAGATTATACAGATGTGGAAAACCTGCTTAGCTGGCTGCTTACATTTGGCGACAAGGCTGTGCTGTTGGAGCCTTTAGAAGTGCGGGAAAAAATAGTGGATATTGCTAAAAGTATGCAGGAGAAGTATCGCTATAATAGGTAATTGCTATAATTTTGAGAGGAGATATCCGCGGAAAATGTTTTATTGAGTATATACCGGCGGAATATGCATGGGTACCGGTGAATGCAGAAAACTATATGCATATTAATTGTTTCTGGGTGTCCGGTTCCTGTAAGGGGAATGGATATGCGAATGAGCTTTTGGAATGTTGTATAGTGTCCTTTTTATCAGACCCGCAATACCTTGCCTACAAAGGATTTCAGATTGCAGATACTGCTAAGCCGTATTTTACATTGATGTATCTGTCATTTGATGGAAATGCAGAGATTCCGCAATTTAAAGCCTGTGCAAAGGAGCCCAACATAGAGAAGGATGGATTTACATTATATTACACAAATGATTGTCCATACACGGCGAAATATGTTCCGGTTGTAGAGCAGTGTGCCGTTTCAAGGGGGATTCCGTTTACATCCGTTCATATAGATAGTCTGAAAAAGGCGCAGAATGCTCCTGCGGCATGGATAAATTATGCCCTGTTTTATAATGGTGATTACATCACAAATGAAATTTTATCAGAGAAAAAATTCATTACCATCAGTGAAAAGCTTTTGGATGTGGAACCAAACAGATAAAGCAGGCAGGACAAAGATTATTATTGTAGGTTGTTGAGGAGAGGCAGATAAGAAATGAGATATACATGGATTGACGAGTATTTATTAAGAAAACCGGGGATCACGAAGGACCTTCAGGAGGATTGGAACTGGATACGCTATCAGATTGGCGGTAAGATGTTTGCCGCAGTCTGTCTCAGTGAAAAGGATGAACCGTACTATATTACATTGAAACTGGAACCTTCGGAGGGGGATTTCTTACGAACACAGTATGAGGATATTATTCCCGGCTATTATATGAATAAAATGCATTGGAACTCCATAAAAGTGGACGGGGAGGTGCCGGATGATTTAGTAAAGGATATGCTGGATAAATCCTATCAGCTTGTGCTTGGAGGATTCAGTAAGAAAAAACAGCTGGAAATTCTAGGGGGTACAGCCTCCATGGGAACACTAAGCTGTTGCGGTACAGATTGTACACAATGCGGATGCTATGGAGCCATGTGTAAGGGATGTGATGAGAGCCTTGGAAAAGTGTTTCATGCACCAGAAGGACGAGCGTGTCCGATTTATGAATGTTCGGTTAACAGGAAAAAGCTGAAAGGGTGTGGAGATTGCAGTAGTGTTCCGTGTGAAATTTGGAGAAGGACAAAAGATCCATCCTATTCTGATGAGGAATTTGAACAAAGCATAAAAGAACGTGTAAATAGATTAGGGAAAGGGGAAAGGAAAGATGGCGTTTGATTATAAAAAGGAATATAAGGAATTTTATATGCCAAAGAACAAGCCGGGTATCGTAGAAGTACCAGCTATGAATTATATTGCGGTCAGAGGTAAGGGAAATCCAAATGTAGAGGGGAGCGAGTATAAGCAGTCCATCGGGTTGCTTTATGCAATTGCATTTACGATTAAAATGAGTAAAAAGGGAAGTCACCAGATTGATGGGTATTTTGATTATGTGGTGCCTCCGTTGGAAGGCTTCTGGTGGCAGGAGGGGATGGAAGGGATTGATTATACCCGTAAAGAGGATTTTCAATTTATCTCTGTCATCCGGCTGCCGGATTTTGTGACAAAGGATGACTTTGACTGGGCAGTTGATGAGGCATCAAGAAAAAAGAAACAGGATTTTTCAAAGGTGGAATTTCTGACATATGATGAAGGACTGTGTGTTCAGTGCATGCATATTGGTTCCTATGATGATGAGCCGGAGACCATGGAGAGGATGCATGAATTTATGACGGCACAGGGGTATGAGCTGGATATTACGGATAAACGGCTTCATCACGAGATTTATTTAAGTGATGCAAGGAGAGTAGCGCCGGAAAAGCTCAAAACGGTGATAAGGCATCCGATAAAAAAGTGTTATGAGGGTTGACAAAAGGAACGATTTAGATTACGGTGTGGAAAATGAATTGCCGGGAGGGACAAAATAATGGAATACATAAAAGCCACAGATGAAAATACGGATATTATTTTTGATATTGTACAGAACACAGTCCGGGCGATTTATCCGAAATACTATCCCAAAGAGGTCGTAGATTTTTTCTGTGAACATCATAGCAGGGAAAATATTGTAAAGGATATTGAACATGGCAGCGCAGGCATTTTGGTGGTTGATAGTCAGATTATTGGAACCGGGTGTCATGAGGACAATCATATTACCAGAGTCTATGTTTTGCCGGAGTTTCAGGGGAAGGGATGTGGCAGCTTTATTATGCAATGCCTGGAAGACGAGATTGCAGCAAAGCATAATACAGTGTTGTTAGATGCGTCACTTCCTGCCAGTCATTTATACGAGCAGAGAGGATATCATACGATTAAGCACGAAAAACTGCCTGTGGAAAATGATGTGGTTCTGGTTTATGAGGTGATGGAAAAGGTTTTGCCTGAAAGAAAAGAACGGATGCGGAAGGAATTTTTTGAATATGAAAAATAATATTACGTATTATCGGAACAATCATATAGAGTATATTTCTTATGAAAATTCTGTCCAGCCCTATCCAGTGCACACGCATACGAACCATATCATGTTCGGATATGTTAGAGCCGGAGCGGTTCGTATTATTTGTAATGGAGAGGAGTTTTTATACCAGACAGGCGGATATTTCTACATTCTACCGGATATGCCCCATGCAGTAGAACCGGTAAATGATATTGCCTATTCCATGCTGACGGTGTGCATATCTGTCAGGAAAACCCAGGAAGAATCGTCAGGAGAAATCAGCTATTCCCAGAGGTTAAAGGAACGAATCTTAAAGGCACCGGAGAATACATTTTTGATTGCGGATATGGCACAGAGTATAGCGGTAAGTCCTTATCATATGATTCGGCAGTTTAAGGCTGCCTGCGGTCTGACACCCCATCAGTTCCAGATACAGTGCAGGGTGCGGAAAGCACAGAGATTATTGGAAGAAGGAAAAAGCGTGACCGAAGCAGCTTATGCCACAGGCTTCTGTGACCAGAGCCACTTCGACCGCTGCTTTAAAAGAATCGTCCGGCTGACGCCAAATGCGTATAGGCAGTCAGTACGGCAAAACAGCTAGAAAGATTTTAGCATAATGCCGGAATGAATTTTGCAAACAGGTAAAGTCCGTCATTTCCTGCATTAACCTCATGGGGAACGCCAGCGGGCATGATAGAAATGGTTCCAACCTCGTAAGGGATGGCAGTACCGTCATTGATACATATGCCTGAACCGGCAATTACCTCATGGGTTTCCAGCTGGGTTTCGTGGATATGGTTTTTGATGCTTTTGCCTGGCGCAATGCGGACAAGATGGTAACTGAATTGTCCGTTAGTATCTTTTGATGTGACAATGTGTTTGAGCTCTACCCCTTCAAAGGTTGGATGCTTTGACCAGGGAATGTCTGCAAATTTTACCGTATTTTCTGGCAGTTTTAAAGTACCGTTGTCAAATGCCTGGAAAGTACATAACGTATTGTTGTTCATAGATGTATGCCTCCTTTGTTTTTGATAAGTGTATTATAAGAGAAGGAGAGGAGGAGGGATTGGATAAAATTGCGGTAAAGACAAATTATTTGTTGGAAGTTTATTATTTTCTCTTGACTCCTACGTTGCGTAATAGTGTACCATATACTTACACGGAAGGAGGAACCAGCCATGATGACAGTAAATGAGGTAAGTAAACTGACCGGGGTGAGTATACGCACCCTGCAATATTACGACAAAATTGGATTACTGAAGCCAACCAGGTATACAGAGTCCGGATACCGGTTGTATGCCGATACAGCCTTGGAAATGCTGCAGCAGATTTTACTGTTTAAAGAACTGGAATTTCCTCTGAAAGAAATCAAGGAAATTATATCCAGACCCGACTTTGATAGAAATAAGGCATTGGAACAGCAAATTGAAATGCTGACAATGAAAAAAGAGCATCTGGAAAATTTAATTGATTTTGCCCGTGGAATACAATTGATAGGAGTGGGAACAATGGATTTTTCAGTATTTGATACAAAGAAAATGGATGAATATGCCAGACGGGCGAAGGAACAATGGGGAAAAACAGCTGAATACAAGGAATTTGAGCAGAAATCCCAAAACAGAAGCGAAGATGAACAACGGGTTATAACGGAACGATTTATGCAGTTATTTACAGATTTTGGAAAGTTAAAGGATGGCAAGCCAGAGTCCGCTGAAGCCCAAAGTCTTGTCAAAAAGCTGCAGAATTATATCACGGAAAATTTCTATCAATGCTCCAACGACATTCTGTTAAGTCTTGGTCAGATGTATGCTGGGGGAGGAGAATTTACAGCCAATATTGACCGTGCTGGAGGAACCGGAACGGCAGATTTCACGGCAGAGGCGATACGGATTTACTGTGGTAAATAACAGTTCGTTTTCCATTGCAGGAAGAGAATATGTACTAAAAAGAATGGGGTAGCATTTGTGTGCTATCCCATTTGTCGTATAAGATTTTTCTTGCGGATGAACACTAACACCTTTATAATAAATTATAGGTAAAAATGATTGGAATAAATTATGGTAAAGGAAAACACATCTATGATAGATGAGGCAGGGTTATAGGAGAGGGATAGCAAATGAGTAGGAAATGGTATCGCCGGCGCAAACGGCTGTTTGAAATATTAGAGGTTGGCAATGATTTGGACTATGTCAGTCGCTGCTACGATTTTTTTAATGTATTTACAATTATATTGAATCTGGCGGTCAGCATCATGTATACTTATGATGGAATGCGTTTGCAGTATGGAAGTATTTTGTTATGGATTGAGCGGATTACGGTTGCATGCTTTGCTATAGATTATTTTTTGCGTATTTTTACCGCCCGTTTTTTGTATGCGGATGAGGAGGATATGACAGAGCTTTGTGCAGTGAGAAAATATATGCTGTCCTTTATGGGAATTGTGGACATTCTTTCCTGGCTGCCCTACTATTTGCCGATTTTCTTCCCATCGGGAACCGTTGCATTTCGGATGGTTCGGATTGTGCGGATTTTCCGCCTGTTCCGGGTGGATGCATATTACGACTCCCTTCATGTTATTACCGACGTTTTGTATAAGAAACGCCAGCAGCTGGTTTCATCGGTGGTTCTTATTCTGATTTTGATGATTGCTTCCAGTCTCTGTATGTACAGTTTAGAGCATGAGGCGCAGCCCGATGTGTTTACCAATGCCTTTTCCGGAATCTGGTGGTCCGCGTCCACCCTGCTCACTGTGGGATATGGCGATATTTATCCGGTTACAATAATGGGGAAAATCCTGGGAATTATAATTTCCTTTTTAGGGGTCGGTATGGTTGCGATTCCAACGGGTATCATTTCAGCGGGCTTTGTAGACCAGTATTCCAGTATTAAGAGAAGAAATGAGTACGGCTATGAGGAAGATATGCATTTTATTAGGGTTCACATTACAGAAGAGGATAAATGGTTCCACAAGCGTATTGCCGATCTGTCACTGCCGGCAGGTGTGATTGTGGCGATTATCAAGCGGGAGGAAGAGATAATTATTCCCCGGGGGGATGTGGTACTGTTGGAGGATGATGTGGTGGTGTTAGGTGCGATTCCTTACGAAGAGGACGAAAAGGAACATATCAATCTGAAGGAGATTGTACTTAAGAAGCAGAATCCGTGGACAGGAGTGAAGATTAAGGATTTGGACATTTCCCGTCAGTCGGTTATTGTACTGGTGAAACGCCGTAACAAATCGCTGATTCCAAACGGCAATATGGTATTAGAGGCGGGAGACAAGGTGTTCTTGTATACGAAGCTTTGCCTGGCAGATGCCAATACGATTGAGATATAGAAACGGTATCGGTTTGGTTAATTGCGAAACTCTGTTTTCGTTACCGACCGTTGTGCAAACAGGGAGTTTCGCAATTGCCTGACAGTATATGTTTTAAGGAGGAGTTAGATGCAGATTAAGTCCTTACATATCAAAAATTTCAAATCCGTCCGGGAACTCACAATCCGTGACATTGAAAATGCCCTGATTCTAGTTGGAAAGAACAACACAGGAAAGACAGTTGTGATAGATGCGGTTCGTGCAGTTACCGGAAATTATACTGTCAGGGAAAATGATTTTAACGAGAAGAAGCAAAACATTGAAATTGCCATGGTTCTTGCTATAACGGAAGAGGATTTGCATCAGTTTCACGCCCATGGGGTGGTTAGCGCTTATAAGCGTTATGAATCATGGGAGCGTGACTTTTGCGAAAAGCTTCCATCTTTTTTGAATGGTGAACTGTCTTTTGTCTGTTCCATCAACTACAACGGAAAAATACGGTATGAGGATGAAGGGCACAAAAACAACCGATGTATTCCGGAAATTTTACCGAAGCTCTATTTTATTGATACGAACCGGAATTTAGAATCCTTTCAGG
>ULOF01035292.1_pt1 | contig 11935 bp, 10 predicted proteins | sample 1952371 | NCBI WGS metagenome assembly ULOF01 (sample SAMEA4835597, study PRJEB28245) | human gut metagenome | biome: gut microbiome; material: fecal sample | place: Denmark | collected 2008 | reverse complement strand
TTTGCAGGAGCAGAGGATTTTTCTCCTTGTTTTATAAGGCAAAAAACGCCGCACATAAATCTGTGCGGCAGCTATTTGCTCTCTACATTTACAGCACCTTTTCAGTTGCCGTTTTCTTCTGCTTTTTTGTTTCTGACAATGTTGTAAGACAACTGCATCAGACTGTCGGAAAGATGTACATTCTCCACGACAACATTTTTGTCGATCAATTCAAGATCTACATGGGCAAAATTCCAGATTGCACGGATTCCAAGTCCGACCAGCCTGTTTGCAATCGCATCTGCCTTTTCCTTCGGCATGGTCAGCGCTGCGATATCTACCTGATTTTCTTCACAGAAACTCTCTAATTCATCTAACATACGGATTTTGATCCCGCGTACAGTCACTCCGTCAAGCGCCGGATTTACATCAAAAAGTCCTATGATAACAAAGCCAAGTTTCTCAAATTTTACATAATTGGTAAGTGCCTGACCAAGGTTACCGGCACCCATTACAATAATATTGTGTCTCTCATTCAAACCTAAGATCTTACCGATCTCTTCATATAAATATTTTACATTATAGCCGTAGCCCTGCTGACCGAACCCGCCAAAATTATTCAGATCCTGTCTGATCTGGGATGCGGTCACATTCATCCGTTTGCTCAGATCATTGGATGATATACGCTCCACACCGGCGTCTAATAGTTCTCCGAGGTAACGGTAATAACGCGGCATCCTTCGGATCACTGCCTGTGATATCTCTTTTTCCTGCACAAAAGGTTCCACCTTTCTTACGTTCTCTCGTTTATTATAGTGATTTCCCCTGTGTCTGTCAATGTGTGAAATTTTTAACTATCTTTAGCTCCATCCAGCTGCATTGACAGATCTTCCCACGTTTCATAGCAGGTTTCAAGGCGTTCCCTGCACTCCTGCTGTCGTGCAGCAAGTTCATTTAACTTTGCGGAATTGACTGCATTTTCCGGCTTCGCACATTCTTCATCGATCGCGCTTATCTCTTCTTCTAATGCTGCAATCTCATCTTCTATTTTTTTCAGACTGTTTTCAATCTTACGGATCCTTGCCTGTTCTGCCTTCTGCGCCTGCCAGTCAAGTTTATTGACCGCATCATCCTGTTTTCCTGCCTGAATATCCGATATTTCCTGTGGTTTTACATACAGTTGCGTCATGATATCGTGTTTTTCCAGATAATAATCATAGTTTCCAATATAATTTACAACCGTCTCACCTGTCAGCTCAAGGATCCTCGTCGCCGTCTGATTGATAAAATAGCGGTCATGGGAAACGAAAAATACGGTTCCGGTATACTGGTTTAACGCAGATTCCAAAATTTCTTTGGATGTAATATCCAAATGGTTCGTCGGCTCATCAAGAATCAGAAAATTCGCATCGGAAAGCATTAATTTTGCTAAGGAAACACGTCCTCTCTCTCCACCGCTCAAATCTGAAATGCGCTTAAACACATCATCATTTGTAAACAAAAATGCTGCTAACACATTGCGGATCTTCGTATTATTCAATCCCGGATAGGCATCTGAGATTTCCTCAAAGATCGTCTTTTCCATATGTAAAAGCTGATGTTCCTGATCGTAATATCCGATATGCACATTCGAACCAAGTGTCACGGTACCGCCATCTGCCGGAATCAGATTATTGATGATCTTTAGTATGGTCGTTTTACCAGTTCCATTGTTACCGATCAGCGCCACCCTTTCCCCACGTTTGATCTCAAATGAAATATCCGAAAACAATGTGACCGGTGGATAGGATTTTGCAAGATTTGACACGGTAAGGACGTCATTTCCGCTGACCACATTTGGCTCTAACACGATCTTAATATCCGTATTATCCTCAACCGGCTTTTCAATGCGTTCAATCTTATCTAACATTTTCTCACGGCTTTCCGCACGCTTGATAGATTTTTCGCGGTTGAATGATTTTAATTTTGTAATAACTTCTTCCTGGTGTCTGATCTCACGCTGCTGGTTGTAATACTGTTTTAACAGATCTTCACGAACTTTTGCTTTTTTCTTTGCAAAATCCGAATAATTTCCCTGATATACATACGCTTTATGCTGGAAAATCTCTACAACTTTTGTGACAACACGATCCAGAAAATAACGGTCATGTGCTACGATCACAACAGCCCCTTTGTAAGCCCGCAGAAAATTCTCAAGCCAGCGGATCGACTCCATATCCAGATGGTTCGTCGGCTCATCTAAAAGCAGTACATCCGGCTTTGTGACTAAAAGTTTGCCAAGGGAAACTCTTGTTTTCTGTCCTCCGGATAACTCGCTCATCTGTTTGCTCAAATCTTCATCTGAAAAACCAAGTCCTTTTAAAATACCGGTCACTTCACTGCGGTATGCATATCCGCCCTGCAGTTCAAATTCATGGCTCTGGCGGTGATAAATATCCATCAGCTTTTCTAATTCTTCACCGGTACGGCTGTTCATCTCAGACTCCATATCACGAAGTTTCTGTTCCATTTCCAGAATATCGGTTCTTGCATAAAGAACCTCATCATAGATGGTTCTGTGACCGGATACATCCTGATACTGTGCTAAGTAGCCGATTGTCTTATCCTTTGCAAGAATCACTTCACCGGCATCGGACGTTTCTTCGCCCATAATAATTTTAAGCAGCGTAGACTTGCCGGCACCATTGATGCCGACAATCGCTGCTTTTTCATTTGCTTCAATATGAAAACTTACATCTTTTAATATCTCATCTGTTCCAAAAGACTTTGAGATACTCTGACATGACAAAATCATTTTAAACTTTCCTCTAACGTCTTTCTGATTGCCTTGATAAAATCTTCGCTGTTTAATACGACCGGATTCGGATTCGTAGTAATCAGCGCAAGGTCTTTTGTCATTTTACCATCTTCAATGGTCTTAATACAAGCCTTTTCGAGTTTTTCTGCAAAATCGGACAATGCAGCATTCGAATCAAGCTCTCCGCGTTTCTTAAGTGCTCCCGTCCATGCAAAAATGGTTGCAACAGAGTTCGTGGATGTTTCCTCACCTTTTAAGTGTTTGTAATAATGACGCTGTACCGTTCCGTGTGCAGCCTCATACTCATAATAGCCATCCGGAGAAACCAGCACGGAAGTCATCATGGCAAGCGAACCAAATGCACTTGAAACCATATCACTCATGACATCTCCGTCATAGTTTTTACATGCCCAGATATAACCGCCTTCAGATTTCATCACACGGGCAACCGCGTCATCAATTAAAGTATAGAAATAAGTAATGCCTGCTTTTTCGAATTTTTCTTTGTATTCTGCATCAAAGATCTCCTGGAAAATATCTTTAAATGTGTGATCGTATTTTTTGGAGATCGTGTCTTTGGTTGCAAACCACAGATCCTGTTTTGTATCAAGTGCATAGTTAAAGCAGCTCTTTGCAAAACTTTCAATCGAATTGCAAAGGTTGTGCTGTCCCTGAACGACACCTGCTCCGGTAAAGTTATGAATCAGTTCTCTTGTTTCTGTGCCGTCCTCTGCAGTATAAACCAGCTCACATTTACCTGCTCCCGGAATCTTCATCTCGGATGCTTTGTATACATCACCATAGGCATGACGTGCAATCGTGATGGGCTTTTTCCAGTTTTTGACACATGGCTCAATGCCTTTTACAACGATCGGTGCACGGAATACCGTACCGTCTAACATGGCACGGATCGTACCATTCGGACTCTTCCACATTTCTTTTAGGTTGTATTCAGTCATACGCGCTGCATTTGGTGTAATCGTTGCACATTTTACAGCAACACCGTATTTTTTTGTGGCATTGGCAGAATCAACGGTTACCTGGTCATTTGTTTCATTGCGATGCTCTAATCCAAGATCATAATACTCTGTCTTTAAATCAATAAACGGAAGAAGTAACTCATCTTTGATCATTTTCCAGAGGATTCTTGTCATCTCATCTCCGTCCATCTCTACCAGTGGGGTTGTCATTTTGATTTTTTCCATTGTGTTCTCCTTTTCTATTGAAATAAATTGTCCCATCCGTAATTATCCATATTGTGAATGGTGTTCATCATGTGCTCATTCGCCAGTTTCTCTGCCAGACCGGCATCATGCTTCTTTAATGCCTCCACGATCTGTCTGTGTTCCTGATTTGACTGTACAGAACGCTTCGGATCTGCAAGTGTGATTTTTCGCACGCGTTGTACATAATGATGAAAATCAAGCAGCACATGTTTTAATTCTTTGCTGTCGGAAGCATTGTATAAAATTTCATGGAAACGGTTGTCAAGTTCCACAACCTGTTCCGAATTTCCTTTTGCAGCATGAAAATCCGACAGATATATATTTTCATCCAGTTCATCTAACTGTTCTTTGGTGATCTTATCCGCTGCCCACTTTGCACACAGTCCCTCCAGACGCGACCGTATCTCGTAGATATCCTGAATATCTTTTTTGGAAATACCTACGACATAAGCACCTTTATTCGGGATAATGGTAACCAGTCCCTCAAGTTCAAGCTGGCGGAGTGCCTCACGCACCGGAGTACGGCTGACACCTAACTCCTCACCAATATTTTTTTCCTTTAACTCCTCGTCTGTCGCATATTTTCCGGACAAAATATTTTCACGGATCGTATGAAACACACGGGAACTTAAGGAATAATTATCCTCTCCCATATATGACACCTCATGCTCCTATTGTTACATTTAATTCCTTGCAGCATTTTTCAATTTCTTCCACTAATTCTTTATCGGTCAATACCGTAACACGTCCATCCTCGTACTGTTTATCTACCCATACTTTTACTTTTTTCACAAGCTCTGAGTTTTTGTCTACGCTCTTATCTTTCGGAAGATGGTAATAAGAGTTGATCCAGAGAGCGATTCCGGCAAGACCGGATGTGTTGGAAACAGATACTAATGGTGGTCTGTTTAAAAATTTTCCGGTATCAAAAATATTGTAAATCTCCTCATTTTTGAGAAGTCCGTCCGCATGGATCCCGGCTCTTGTGACATTGAAGTTGCTGCCGACAAACGGGGTACGGCTCGGCTGTACATAGCCTAATTCTTTCTCAAAATACTCTGCCAGTTCTGTGATCACGGTAGTGTCCATGCCATCGAGTGTTCCCTTCAACTGTGCATATTCAAATACCATTGCCTCAAGCGGTGTGTTACCGGTACGCTCTCCGATTCCAAACAGGGAACAGTTGACTCCGCTTGCACCGTAAAGCCATGCGGTCGTGGAGTTGTTAACTGCCTTGTAGAAATCGTTGTGGCCATGCCACTCGATCAGTTCAGAAGGCACACCTGCATGTGTGGTCAGACCGTAGATGATACCCGGCACGCTTCGCGGGATCACGGCACCCGGGAAGTTAACGCCATAACCCATAGTATCGCAGGCACGGATCTTGATCGGGATCTTATATTCATCCATCAGTTTCATAAGTTCTACACAGAACGGGATGACAAAGCCGTAAATATCAGATCTTGTGATATCTTCCAAGTGGCAACGTGGACTGATACCTGTCTCTAAGCACTCACGGATGACACTTAAGTAAAGATTCATAACCTCTCTTCTTGTCATTTTCATCTTATAGAAAATATGGTAGTCAGAGCAGCTTACCAGAATACCTGTTTCACGCAGACCGATATCTTTTACTAACTGGAAATCCTGTTTGCTTGCACGGATCCAGCTGGTAACTTCCGGAAATTTATAACCACGTTCCAGGCATTTGTAAACAGCATCTCTGTCTTTTTTACTATATAAAAAGAATTCACTCTGGCGGATCAGACCTTTTGGGCCGCCCAGGCGGTGCAGATAATCGTAGATCGTCACGATCTGCTCTGTGGTATACGGTGCCCTTGACTGCTGACCGTCACGAAATGTCGTATCTGTGATCCAGATATTTTCCGGCATATTATGCGGAACAATTCGATCGTTGAATGCGATCTTCGGGATCTCATCATACGGAAACAGATTGTGGAATACATTTGGTTCCTTTACATCTGCCAACTGATAAAAATGCTCTTCAAGCTGCAGCAGATTCGTTTTCTTATTCATTACAACTTCTCTCATAACGTAAATCCTTCTTTCTGCCATGGCACTTGTGCCATTGACACCTATGCCATGAATGCATATTTTTACTTTTAGAGTGAATATTTTTTCATGCATAATTGTATACAATTATACTTTTTCTATATTCTATACATTTCTTCGCTTATTTGTCAAGGCATAAAATTTTATATTTTCTATAACCTGAAATTATAAGTATACATAATCATATAGTCAAAAAAATTTATTCAAATCTGTAACACTTATTCTGCGCTCACATAAGATACAGTGTAAGAAAAAACCTGGAGGTTTTATATGAGTGATTTAGCTGCAACAAACTGTGGTGGTGGATGTTCCTGTAACGAGGGAGGATGCAATTCCATTCTCTGGATCATCATCTTATTATGCTGCTGTGGCGGCAATGGTGGTTTCTGCGGTGGAAACAATGGATGTGGAGGCAACAATGATTGTCTTTGGATCATCCTGCTTCTCTTCTGCTGTGGTGGATGCGGCGGAAACAATGGATGTGGTTTCTGCTAGTCAGATCATCTGTTCTGAAATGGCGGTCGGATATTCCGGCCGCCCTATAAGATTTATAAAGAAAAACGTCTCTGCCTGTTATGGAAGAGACGTTTTTATATGTCAGCAGAATTTACGGACGCTTTGTGTTCTGATCCCGTGCAGCATACTCACGGTCTTTTTCCCGATACTGCTGCTGCATCATCTTCTCGTAGATTCCACATTCCTTTGGCACTTTCTTTTTTCTGGCACATTCCTCATCTATCTCATAAACACTGTTTCCATCAATAATCAGCATATTTGATTCCTCCTCCCGTTTTATTTTATGCCGACTGCCTGATACCGTCACTAAAACTGTCCCCTCATCCATGTGATATCTGGCATAATCTATTTTCCGGGTTCATAAACTAAAAGAAAAAAGGCATCTTTATGGAACCAAATTCATTTACGCCCTTTGATAATATGACACAGACCCGTGAACTGCAAATGTTAAAAACTGCGATTCCCTATATGAAAGGTGACCAGAAAAAGCAATTTGCTATTCTGATCAAATATATGGAATTACAGAATACGATCCAAGTATTCAACCAGGAGGATAAAGTCATGTCCATGTGCTCTGTCAGTGAGGATGAAAATTCTACTCTTGCCATGTTAAATGACCTTCGGAAATTCTGTACAGACAAAGAGCTTGAAACACTTGATATGCTCACAAATATGATCTCTATGATGGAAACCTATGAGACTATTTTTGCATAATATATTGTAAGAAAACTGCCAAAACAAAGCATTACATTTTTGAAAGGAATAAATAGTGATGGAAAATGATTTCTGGAATAATCCGGGGTTAAAAAATATGTCCCCGGAAAAACTGCAGTTTTTAATGAATTTTGCATCAAAAGAAAAACCAACAAACATTAAAGATATGATGCCGTTTCTTCTTGGCACCATGAATGCAGCAAAAACAAATAATATCCAGTTCACAGACCCCGAAACAGAGCTGCTTGTCACCCTGCTAAAACAAAACATGTCAAAAGAGGAATCTGAGAAGGCCGATAAAATTATCCGGCTCATGAAAGACCGGAAGCAAAATTAACTAATAAAAGGGATGGAACACTCCACCCCTTTTGTATCTGCATATTTATTTATAATTTCTTAACATTTTCTCAAGTCTACCAGATGGAAGCTACACTTACCTCTAATAATTTATCGATCGGCGCCGGACTCTTTCCCATACCATCTGTACCCTCAAAATATTTTGCACTTGCCGATTCAAATAAAACAAACACCGTACCATCTGCAATAGCAACTTCTTCCGAACAAGGTGGCATCTCCACTTTTACCTTCGGTTCATTTGGTTTTTTGTCCAATGAAAGAAGAGAAGAATAAACTTTTAAATAAGAAGAATTATTTCTTCCATAGGAAGTGCTTAAATAAATTGATCCGTTATCATCGAATGCCACTCCCTGCACTTTACTCGGAAGATTATAGTTGCTGACTGCCGTCAGCTTATCTTCTTTTTTATCATAGCTGTATGAATACATCTCGGAATCAAAAAATCTGGTATGTGTAGCAACCCAGAGTCTGCCACCGTAGCAGGTAATGCAGGATGGTGTATTTTTCAGGCGGTATTCGTCTGACAATGCCGATGCATCAATGCAATATTCCGGCGCATCCTGTGCGATTTTTGTAATATATTCATAGGAAATACGCTCTAAGGTATTGGAATTTGAATGGCAGATCCAGACATTCTCGCCATCAAAAGCAATACCGCCAAGATGACTTTCTTTTTTCATGCCAAGTGTTGCCAGATATTCGCCGCTCTCACGATCAAACACCATCAGTGATCCAAGATTTTTGCGATCTTCCGAATATGCAGTAATAAGAATATAATCCGGTGTGAAACAAAGTCCCTGCATACACTGGCTGGAACTGCTGATCAGATTATCCTTATAGTCTTTTTCCCTGGTAGAAGGCATTCCCGGAATAGAAAGATCATCCAAAAAAGTATAGGAACATTCCTTTAACTCTTTCTGACTGTTGTCACGAATCGTGCCTGTCTGATAAGAATACATTTCCACATTATAATGATTGTCAATATTTTTTGTCCATTTTGCAAAAAGAACCATATTCGCCGGACTGTCTTCATCTATTTTCGTAACTTTTCTGGAATAGCTGCAGTCTGCATACCAGCCAGCAAAATTGTAACCCATTTTAACCGGCACGTCCAGTGTAAAAGGAAGTTCTTCTTTTTGGATTGTTTTTTGATTATTGCTGCTGTTAATACCGCCATTTACCTCATATACAATGTGATACTCTGACGGATCCTGTGTATCAAAAAAATCAAATGTAACATCATCACTGGTAATGGTTTCCTTTGAAGTATCAGGGAGGATGATCATGCTGCAGGCACGAACCAATTTCGGATCGCTTACAAGAAAAATAAATACATATAAAATTACAAATAGTTCTTTGCAAATTTTTCTGCCATACCGCATATCCATTCCTCCCTGTTTTCTTTTTAATTACACACACCGGAAAATGTTACATCCAGTCTGTGTTTTTATCCTGCTTTCGGGAAGAACTGTTTCTTTCAGAAACTGTTTTATGAATTATCCGTATTATCAAGTTTGCCTGCCCTCTCTGCGATCTCCTTTTCCTGGATATCAGAAGGTGTCTGCTCATATCTTGCAAACTCATAGGAAAATGTTCCGCTTCCACCGGTCATGGATCGTAAATCTGTGTTGTATCCATATAATTCCATGTAAGGAATATCAGCTACGATCTCCTGATAACCGTGTTCCGTCGGATTCATTCCAAGTACACGTCCACGGCGTTTGTTTAAGTCTCCCATAATGTCACCTGTGTATTTGTCAGGTACAACAACTTTTAAGGATGCGATCGGCTCTAACAGAATCGGTGATGCTTCCATAATGCCTTTTTTGAATGCCTGAAGAGCCGCAACCTTAAATGCCATCTCAGAAGAGTCTACCGGATGATAGGATCCATCATATAATACTGCCTTTACTCCTACCACAGGATAAGCTGCCATCGGTCCTTTCACAACTCCTTCCTGGATTCCTTTTTCCACCGCCGGGAAGAAGTTTTTTGGAACTGCTCCGCCGACAACGCATTGTTCAAATACATATGGTGTTTCAAGATCCCCGGAAGGTTCAAAGGTCATCTTAACGTGACCGTATTGTCCATGACCGCCGGACTGTTTTTTGTACTTGTATTCCACATCCGCTTTCTTACGAATGGTCTCCCGGAATGCTACTTTTGGTTTTTTCAGTTCAATCTGAACTTTGTATCTCTCTAACAGTTTGCTTGCCACAACATCAAGGTGCTGGTCTCCCATACCGTAAAGTAGTGTCTGGCCATTTTCACTGTCATTGACTGTTTTTAATGTAAGATCTTCGAGCATCAGCTTTTGCAATGCCTGCGAGATCTTATCTTCATCTCCTTTGTTGACTGCCTTATAACGTTTATAAGTATATGGTATGGAGATCTGTGTTCTTATATACAGGATCGGGTTCGCTTTGGTAGAAAGGGAATCTGTGGTAGCTGCTTTAGTCAGCTTCGCTAACGCTCCGATATCTCCCGCATGCAGTTCCTTTACTTCCTCCGGCTTATTGCCACAGAGTACATAGATCTTTCCGATTTTTTCCTCTGTATCTTTATGCTGGTTGTAAAGAAGATCATCTGTTTTGATAACTCCCGAATTAACTTTGATCAATGAATATTTCCCAATAAACGGGTCTGCAATCGTTTTGAAAATATAAGCTGATTTTGGTTTTGCAAAATCATAGTCTGCATTGTATACCTCGTTGGACTTTGCATTGATTCCGGTGCAGGAACGTTTTTCCGGACTCGGAAGATATTTTACAATGTCGACCATCAGTGTATACATGCCGCGTGCAAGAACATTCGAACCCATCAGCACCGGAACGATGCTTCCATCGGATACATTGACACGGAGTGCCTGGCGGATCTCATCCTCGGAGAACTCTTCCCCTCCAAAATAACGATCCATAAATTCTTCACTCGTCTCCGCAACAGCCTCCATCAATGCTTCCCTGCAGATACCAAGATTCTCTTTGGAATACTCCGGCACTTCTACCTTTTCCACTTCGCCGTTATCTTTCCAGCGTTTTGCCCGCTGCTGTAATACATTGACATAACCGACGAACTGTCCGTTTTCACGGATCGGAAGATGGAAAGGTGCGATCCGCTTGCCGTATAGCTGCTGTAAATCTTCTACGACCTGCCGGTAACTTGCCTCATCGATATCCATATCTGTAACAAATACCATACGCGGCAGTTTGTATGTCTCACATAACTCCCATGCCTTCTTTGTGCCGACTTCAATGCCAGCCTTACCGGATACTACGATAATTGCTGCATCCGCAGCACTGACTGCTTCTTCTACCTCCCCTACAAAATCAAAATAACCAGGTGTATCAAGGATATTGATCTTGGTATCACCCCAGACAATCGGTATCACAGTTGTGTTGATGGAAAAATGACGTTTGATTTCTTCTTTGTCATAATCGCTGATCGTGTTACCATCGGTAACTTTTCCCATGCGTGTTGTCATCCCCGCAAGATAAGCCATCGCCTCGGCGAGACTTGTTTTACCACATCCACCATGTCCAAGCAGAACCACATTACGAATCTTGTCAGTTGTGTAAACGTTCATAGTAAATCCTCCAATACATATTTTTTAGTCGATACCTCTAAACGGCACTCGTTGTATGGTTATATTTTACTAAATTTACACGTTTATTACAACTTATTTATTCATATTTACTAACTATTTTTATATTACCTGAAATTTGTTTATATATTATGTATGCATTTTAAATATTTTATAACCATTTACATGGAATGTTTACATAGTGTTCACATTTCATCCATACTTTGATTATTTTTTCATGCAATCTGCACTTTTATACTTTAACGTGTTGACTTTCTTGTGATTTATGTCTATGATAGGTAAAGAATTATGAGAATAGAATTTTAACATCTAACAGGGGGATTTTTATATATGTCACTTCAGAAAATCGGCTTTATCGGACTCGGACTCATTGGTGGTTCCATTGCCAAAAAACTGCATGCACTTCATCCGGAGCTCACAATAATTGCAACCGCACATCATGCCGAGACGGTTGCCGAAGCTTTTAAAGAACATTTAATTATAAACAATACACCATGTGAATTGAAAGATTTTGCGGACTGTGATTATATTTTTCTGTGTACACCGACCAAGAAAAATATTGAATACCTGCAACAGTTAAAGGATGTGATCTCTCCAGACTGTATCATCACGGATGTCGGCAGTGTGAAATCGGAGATCCACAGAGAAGTGATAAGACTCGGCCTTGAAGCC
>ULOF01008013.1_pt1 | contig 11988 bp, 12 predicted proteins | sample 1952371 | NCBI WGS metagenome assembly ULOF01 (sample SAMEA4835597, study PRJEB28245) | human gut metagenome | biome: gut microbiome; material: fecal sample | place: Denmark | collected 2008 | reverse complement strand
GTTATAGGGAAAGAGAAGCAAATTGTTTCAGCGCCCTCTTCTCTGTGAAATCCAAAAAGCATTTCATTCAGTTCATACAGTCCATTCGTATTATGTTATAATGTGTTATATGATTATACAATTGGAATTTGTATCCTTGAATTATGTTAAGAAAAATAGCAAATATAACGATTTTAATTGATAGAGTTTGTTCTTATCGAATAGTATAATAGGGTTATAAACAGATAGGAGGAAATTCAATGAATCTAGGAAATAGCTTATTTCAAGCACGAAAAAAATGTGGTCTTTCGCAAGAAGATGTAGCTGAAAAACTGGGGGTAAGCAGACAAACAGTTTCAAAATGGGAAACGGATGAAACCGTTCCAGATATTCGTCAATCGAAAAAATTAGCAGTGCTTTATCATGTGTCATTAGATGAATTAATTGACTTTGATATTGACATCAAGGAAATCCAGGAAGCTATTGATAATACAAGTACGGAAGCTGAAGAAAAAATCAACTGGACAAATGCTTGGGGAAAAAAATACCCGATTCTCCTTACATATCAGGCAGATGTGAATATCCCTAACTATGCCCATAGAATCAATATTATGTTGGACGAATTAAAGCAGGAATATCAATTTAATGAGCAAGATGCGATGCTGGTTCTTAAAGATATTTTGTACAATGTCTGGAAAAATCGCAAAAGCAAATCAAACTGATAAATCGGGATTTGAGAGGATAAAGTATTATGAAGATTAGAAAACACAACTTGTGCGGGTATAAATTTAATAAAATGGTACAGCGTGATTTGGATAGAGATTTTCCGTTAAATCGGTTTAATTTTTCAAATTTGGCAGAATATATACAAAAGCTTGAGGTGTTGCCAAATGTCATCACCGATAGCGAAACAGGAATAGAATTTTATGGTGGAAATACTATTTTAAGAGAGGATTTAGTTTGTTTCCTTAAAAATTTTAATGAAATAGATAACCTGGCTCAAAATGATAGTAAACAAGAATATGAAAAACACGCACAGCTTGGAGTTAAGAGTTTCCAGTTTGAACCATCCTGAGTTGAGATTACCACCGACAGGGTTACCATTGGATATGTTGGTATTTATATAAACACTGATTTCAATCTAATCTTTAAAAAAATCAATGATGTATGGATTTTAGATAAGTAGGAAGCGGGTGGGCTCAAAGAGGTGGATGATTTTGTACAGACAAAGGTGGGCACCACGAAAATATTAAACTAAGAAATAGCCGTCAAGATTTTCAGGACGGCTATTTCTTATGTTGCCAAGCATATAGGGAAAAGGTCCGGTGGACCTTTTCTGAGTTTGGATTTTAGGAAGGTTAGTATCATTAAAATTAACGTATTCATTTAATGATTATTTAATAACTTCTATGCTACAATCGAATCACAAAGCGAAAGGAGCAGCGGAAATGTATTTACAAATACTGAAAAAAGACCTAAAGCGCAAAAGGGCAATGAACGCGATACTGCTGGTATTTATTATACTAGCGTCTATGTTCATGTCCTCTGGCGTGAGCAACATCATAACCGTGACGACTGCGCTGGACAGATATTTTGAAATGGCTGACGTGCCCGATTACATCGCGCTGAGCGCAAACAAATCAACAGACAAGGACATTTGCGGGACGCTTGAAAACGCCTCCGCGATAGACGAGTTCCGTATCGAGGAGATAGTCCAAATATCCCAGTCGAATATTACGCGGAAAGGTGAACCGCTTAGCGCTTCCAATCTCAATCAGACATTATTATTGCAGAGCGGCAGAGATATGGGGATAAATTATTTTCTAGACGACGGAAGTATTCTTAAAAGCGTACCGAAAGGAATGATCTACGTCTCCCGTTTCACAGAGAAAAACATGGGACTTAAGGTCGGCGACAAAATTACTGTGGAAATAGAGGGCGTAAGCCGTGAATTTACCTTTGCGGGCGGCTTCAAGGACGCTGTCTGCGGTTCGGAATTGGTGGGACTTAAAAGGTTTATCATTAACGGCGAGGACTTTGACGAATATATGTCCGACGAGACGATAAAAAATATGTACGGCGGAAAATTCTTATACATACACACCGCCGACCTTGACAAGACCGTGTCCCAGATAGCGGATATATCCGACAAATTTGTCAATGCGTTCGACACGGAGACACTGAATCACGCCTATATTTTTGATATGATAATCATGGGTCTTATCCTTGCGGTGAGCATTATTCTTATAATCATATCCTTTGCGGTGCTGCGGTTCACCATAGCCTTTACCCTCTCTGAAGAATTCCGTGAGATAGGCGTTATGAAAGCCATAGGCATACGGAATATAAAAATTCAGGTACTGTACCTTACAAAATATGCCGCTATTTCCGTTGTCGGCGCAGCGCTCGGTTTGATACTAAGCTACCCCTTCGGGAAAATGCTTATAAATTATTCCTCGGAGTCTATTGTAATAGACAGCGGCAATAGCAATAACGGGTTTATCAATGCTGCCTGTGCGGTTATGGTAGCGGCTGTAATTCTCTGTTTCTGTCTCGGCTGCACGGGCAGAGTAAGCAAAATGTCACCTATCGACGCTGTGAGAAACGGTCAGACGGGGGAACGCTTCCGCAAAAAGAGCGTTATGAGCCTTGGAAGATCAAAACTCGGTACAACGGCTTTCCTTGCCGCAAACGATATTGTAAGCAGTCCCAAACGATATGCTGTCATTATCCTTACGTTTTTTCTGTGTATGTCTCTGCTGATAATGCTTTCCAATGTCACGGCGTCTCTTAAAAGCGGAAAGCTGCTGAAATATTTCGGTCAGGCAGACTGCCACGTCGTTGCGGACATCGGCGACGAAGCTATGAAATTTATGACCGAGGACGGACATGAAAAGGTTAAAAAATATCTTGAGGATATGGAGCAGACCCTTGCGGAAAATGGTATGCCCGCTGAATGTATGACGGAATATTATTTGTATCCGATAATAAAATACGGCGAATATGAAAGCAAGACAGCTATACTTCAGGGTACGGGGACAACAATGGATATGTACGAATATGCGGAGGGTACTGCTCCCCAAAACAGCAGCGAAATTGCAGTGACGACCCTTTTGGCAAAAAAGCTGGGAGCTGCTATAGGCGATACCGTTACTGTGTCCTACCCGTCGGGCGAAACGGTGGAGTTCATTATAACCGCTCTGTATCAGTCAATGATCAATCAGGGTATTTCCGTAAGGGTTCATACCGACTGTGATATAAACTATCTCGCAGCAGGCGGCTTCTCCGGTACGCAGATAAAATTTACCGACGACCCCGATGATAAGGAAGTATTACGCAGAATTGAAAAGATCAAGGAGCTTTACCCTAAATTTTCAAGCGTTAAAACAGCGGGCGAAAACGTAAGTGACACCACCGGAGTCGGCGACGCCATAGACGCGGTGAAAAAAATGTCCGCCGTCCTTACGGTAATTTTAGCCGCGCTTATCGCCGTGCTTATGGAGCGTTCCTTTATAGCGAAGGAGCAGGCGGAGATCGCTCTTATGAAAGCCATAGGCATGAGGAACGCCAAAATATACGGACAGTACACTTTAAGATTTTTCATTTCGGCAGCGGCGGCTGTCCTTATCGCGGAGCTTTTGGGTATGCCTCTTACAAAGCTTTGCTTCGACCCTATTTTCGGAGCAATGGGTCTTGAAATGGGCGTAGAATATGTGCAGAACCCAGTGGAGATATACGCGGTATTCCCTGTTATCGTTCTTGCCGCCACAGTCGTCAGCGCGTTCTTTACCTCGCTGTACACAAGAAAGATCAAATCCTCCGATACGGCAAACATTGAATAATGAAAGGAAGAAACTATTATGAATATTCTCGAAGTAAAGAATCTTTGCAAAACCTATATAGTAAACAAGCGTCAGAACAACGTTCTGAAAAACGTGAATTTCAACGTGGGCGAGGGAGAAATGGTCGCAGTTATGGGACCGTCTGGCTCTGGAAAATCTACATTGCTGTATGCTGTTTCGGGCATGGATGACCTTACCGCAGGGGAGGTGAACTTCTGTGGAAAAAATATTGCCCAAATGGGTGAAAGAGAACTTGCAGACCTGCGCCTTGACGAAATGGGTTTTATCTTTCAGCAAATGTATATGCTGAAAAACCTCACGATATTGGATAATATCATACTTCCCGCAACACAATCCAAAAAGCTCCGTGAACCTCGCAGGGAAACGGCACGACGTGGCCAGGATTTAATGCGCAGGCTCGGCATTATCGACATTGCCAACAACGACATCAACGAGGTTTCCGGTGGACAGCTTCAGCGGGCATGCATTTGCCGGAGCCTTATCAACCAGCCGGAGATTCTCTTTGCAGATGAGCCGACAGGAGCATTGAACCGCAGTTTCTCCGAAGAGGTTATGGGTATCCTGAATAAAATAAATGCAGAGGGAACTACAATCATGCTGGTAACTCATGATATGAGGGTGGCGGCAAAATGTAGTAGAATTTTGTATATTGTTGATGGTAAGATAAAGGGAGAACTAGAGCTTGGAAAAATACAGGATATACTGGAGGATATAGAGCTGCGGGACAGAGAACGAAAGGTAAATAACTGGCTTGCGGATATGGGCTGGTAGATTTTATAAGAGAGCAGGTAGAGATATGGCAGATATTATCATAGTAGAGGATAACGAAGAAATTGGCGGTCTGCTGGCAGACTTTTTGGAAGCAGACGGCTATGACACTTATCTTGCTGTAACCGGTGAGGAGGCGTTAGCGGTATATGAATCGGAGGGCGCAAAGCTTATTATTCTGGATATTATGCTGCCGGGAATGGATGGATTTACAGTATGCAGTAAAATTCGGGAAAATGCCAATACACCCATTGTCATTGTCAGTGCGAAGGAAAGCAAGGAGGATAAGTTAAATGGTCTTTTGCTGGGGGCAGATGATTATATCGAAAAGCCGTATGATATTGACATTTTGCTGGCAAAGGTAAAGGGGATTTTTAAGCGCAGGTATTCCACAGATGAAATTGTGGATGGAAATATCCGCCTGGATAAGGTGGGACGGCATCTGTATGCAGATGGAAAGGAAATACCGGTCACCGCAAAAGAACTGGACTTATTGCTTTATCTGATGGAGAATAAGGGGAAGGTATTGCCCAAGGAGGAGCTATTTAATAAGATTTGGGGCTTTGACAGTAACAGCGAGCCACAGACACTGACGGTTCATATCAAATGGCTTCGGGAGAAGCTGGAAAGCAATCCAAAGAAACCGAAACGGATTCAGACCGTCTGGGGCGTGGGATATCGTTTTGAGTAGCAGGTAATTTATGAAGTTGTTTATTTTGCACAACTTTGCTTTTGGAAACAGGGAGTTTCGCAATTACCTTAGCAACAGATAATGCTTAGGAAGTATAAGAAGATGAAGAAAATGAACAGACTGATTTTCCTTGTTGTCATAGGTTTTATCGCTTTTATGTGTCTGATAAATATTTATCTTTCGCAGAAGAACTTTCAGAATGCAGGCAGGGAATACAGAGTATCCATTAACAGAATAGAGAAGGCGGTTGCTGCATTTGAGCAGGAGAAACAGAAGGCGCCCGCCGGTTTGGAAGAGCTTATACAGTTTGCAGGGGTAGAGGAATATCCATTGATAACCGGTCTGTATGCGATAGAGCTGAAAGGCAGTACAAAGGAAGAGGTGGCATATTTCCTTCAGACTGAACCGGAGGATTATGTAGTGCTTGCTACAGAGGATTACTATTACAAGGTCACCTACCTTTCTGACAGTGCATTAAAAGGACAGACTACCATACTGGTAAATGGAATCGCGCTTATTATGCTGGAGCTTGTTTTGGGGATTTTCGTATATATCAGACAGAAAATCCTTCTCCCATTCTATCGTCTCTCCGAAATTCCTTATGAGCTTTCCAAGGGGAATCTGACCATTCCCCTTCAGGAGAACAAAAATAAGTTTTTTGGTAAATTTGTATGGGGAATGGATTTATTGCGGGAAAATCTGGAGGAAAACAAGGCAAGGGAATTAGAGCTGCAAAGAGAAAAGAAAATGCTGCTGTTATCTCTGTCCCATGACATCAAGACACCGCTTAGTGCAATCAAGCTGTATGCTAAGGCATTGAGTAAAAACCTCTATAAGGAGGAGGCAAAAAAACAGGAAATTGCAGAGAATATCAATGAAAAGGTGGATGAGATAGAAGGTTTTATTTCAGAAATTGTCAGGGCTTCTAATGAAGATTTTCTGCATTTTGATGTGAATAACGGAGAGTTTTACAGTAAAGAGGTTTTAGAGCAAATCAGGGAATATTATGAGGATAAGATGGCATTAAACCAGATTGAATTTAGAATCGGGGCTTACAGCAACTGTCTGGTGTATGGAGATGCAGACCGCCTGGTGGAGGTTCTTCAGAATATTATCGAAAATGCAATCAAGTACGGAGACGGAGAGAAAATCTGGCTGGAGATAAACAGGGACGAAGAGGAGTATGAAATCAAGGTTTCTAATACCGGATGCAGACTGCCGGATAAGGAGCTTCCCCATATTTTTGACAGTTTTTTCCGGGGCAGTAATGTAGAGAATAAGCCGGGAAGCGGTCTGGGACTTTACATTTGCAGACAGCTTATGCATCGGATGGAGGGGGAAGTGACCGCATCCGTTCTTTCAGATGAGGAAGATACTATTATGCTGGTTCGGGTGGCAGTGCATTTGGCGTAGCTGCCACCTGTTCTTATTTATTTCCGCAGGCAACGAGCCAAGCAGCCATGCTCGCATGGCTATTTGGCGACTGCTGCGTGGTATTTGTCTTGCTTGTTATCAAAAATGATATTCCCGTATCTCACAATTCTTAATTCCGAATTTTGCATATTCCTCATTTCCCATATCATGAAAATAGGAGTGGATGACTCGTGCAATTCCATTGTGGGCAACCAGAAGATAGGTCTTGTCATCCGCTTCTGTCTTGATGTCGTCTAACAGATTATAAATCCGCTGTGCCAGATGCAACATGGTTTCCCCGCTGCCGAAATGGTCGATAAAATGGGTTTTCATTTGCTGAAATTCTTCACCGTTTCTCGGAGTGGATTCATAACGTCCGAAATTTTGTTCCTTTAATTTTGGTTCCATCCGCATTGGAACCTTGGTAATTTCTGAGATATGTCTTGCGGTTTCTGAAGCGCGTACCAATGGAGAATAAAGGATTTCATCAATGTGAATATTTTCTTTTACAATCCTTTTTCCTAATTCAATTGCCTGCTGATGTCCTAACTCCGTTAAGGCAATATCTGTTGCCCCGCAGATTTTATTTTCTACATTCCAGACGGTCTGTCCATGTCTTGTGAAATAAATATGTGCCATATGTATACTCCTTTTATTTTTTTAAATAAAATTGCTATATTGTCAATAAAGAAGTATAACAGAAACAGGAAAAGATAACAAACCGGTGGCAGACGGAGTAAAATTAAAATGAACCTTCTTAAAGTCCGCAACAATACATAGCAGGAGGTGAGGTTATGGAGGCCCTTGATGTAGAACAGCTGGTGGAGCAGTATGGTGACAATATATACCGCTATTGCAAAAGCCTGACCTATACATTAGAGGATGCAGAGGATTTGTACCAGCAGACCTTTTTAAAAGCATTTGAACTGCATAAAAAGATATCGCTTCAGAAAAATCCCAGGGCGTATTTAATGTCCATTGCATCGAATATATGGAAGAACCATAAGAGCAAATATGCAAGGCGTGAGAGAATTGCACCAACTATATCCAGTGAAACAGAGGGTGTCCAGATAGAGGATGTGAAAGCATCACAGGATTTGTTAGAGCAGATTGTGAAAGAAGAACAGCTCGCCAATCTGCGAAGCTGTGTGGAAAGGCTGCCAGAGAAACACAGACAGGTGATATTGCTTTTTTATGCCGGAGAATTATCAATAGAGGAGATTGCCAGGATTTTAAAGATTCCAAAAGGAACAGTAAAAAGCAGACTGCATTCTGCGAAGGAACAGCTGCGAAAGGAAATGGAGGGATGTTAGATGGCACAGAACAATGAAAAATTGACAAAGGAGGACAGAATACAAGAGCATGGAATGGATTCAGAGTTTCTTGAACAGATGTTGAGACAGGCTTATTCCACAGAATGTGTTCCGGAAGAAACCAACATCCGTCTTTATAACCAGCTTGCGTGCCGCAGGGTAATGGCATCAGGCAGAGTCTCTTTCTGGTGGCTTCCTGCCACCATCAGTACTGTGGTTTCAGCAGCGCTTGCTATTATTTTGTGTCTGCTGTATGTGATTATTAATATTAAGGGAGCAGATTTCTGGATGCCAAACCTTTTGCAGCTGATTAGTGAAACATGGTTAAGGATTCATTTAGCAGCAATTGCAATGGAGACGATGGCAAGCTGGATTATAACTTTCCTGGGAGTTTGGAAGGGTAATTTAGTCCGGAGTGCGAAATTTTTTTAAAAAGTGGCGATTTGACGGAATGTGTATTTATGGTGATTATAGAGACTAGGAAAACGAAGTATAACAGGAGGAAGACGATATGACAGGTATAGCTATTTCAATTTTGATGGGAGCACTGGTTGCTATAGCAGCTATTGCACTTATGATTTTGCTGGGAGTATGGACTTATAGGGATGCCCAGAACAAGGGAATGAATGGAATCTTATGGACAGCAGTGGTAATTCTGGTTCCAAGCTGTATTGGTCTCATTATTTATCTGATTGTGCGGATGGATAATAACAAAGTAACCTGCTCAAATTGTAATGCCTTAGTGAATGGAAAGGAAAAGTTCTGCTCAAACTGCGGGGTAGAGCTGGTTCCGTTGGTAGAGGTATCACAAAATGAAGAGACTTTTAAAAGGTCACAGCGCAATATACTGATTGGATTTTTTTCAACCCTGGCAGCATTGGTGGTGTTCAGTATTTTTATGATTGCATTTCTGATTGCCGGAACTATTAAGATAGCAGGGGACACCGTAGAGTGGATTTCCAAGCTGGATGTGATAGAATGGGAGGACGCTATGGGGGATGCATTAGGAGATTTGGATGTATTGTTTGATGAGGATGAGGTTCATATCAAGGTAGATAAGGATGAAGTCACATTTACCGATAAAAATGGAAACCAGCTTATTCATGTAGATGGAGATAATGGTGCAGTAGATATCAATCTAAAGGATATTAAGGTGCTGCTGGATAAGTATAATATACAATATGACGACACAGTCAGTGAAGAGGAAATTGAGAGGGAAGTACAAAGAGAGATAAAAGAGGCGATGGAAGATATACTGGATGAGAATGAAGAGGATTAGAAAAAAGTTTTGCTATTGTGCCATTGCATAATATTACCGAATAGAAATCATGAAAAAGAGGAAAGCGGCGGCTTTTCTCTTTTTTGCATTACTATGTGCAAAAGGTATATATACATTTACGGCTTCCGATAGTAAAAATTATGTGTGGCAGCTTTGCTGCCGTCATCGCCAGGCAGGTTTGAACGGTAACAGGATGTCAGCTTTGTGCAGAAATAGAGATAAAATACTTGCCTGAAATGCAGTACTGTGTTATAGATAGGGTACGGAATTTATAATGCAGAAGAGGATATGATAAATGGCAAAAGAATTGACAGAGCTTGAGAAATATTATAATAAATTTAATGAAGAGAAGCGTCTGGAAAGCCGGCATGGGCAGGTGGAGTTTATCACCTCTATGAAGTATATCCACAGCTGTCTTGCGGATATGCCGGATGCCAGGATATTGGATGTGGGAGCAGGTACCGGAAAATATTCAGTGGCACTGGCAGAGGAAGGCTATGATGTGACAGCTGTGGAGCTGGTAAAGTATAACCTTGGAATACTGAAAGCCAAGAAAAGCAGTGTGAAGGCCTATCAGGGGAATGCGCTTAATTTAAAGCGGTTTGAAAATGACAGCTTTGACATGACCCTGCTGTTTGGTCCCATGTATCACTTATACACTTTTGAGGATAAGCTGCAGGCGTTATGTGAAGCGAAAAGAGTGACGAAGCGGGGAGGCGTTATACTGTCAGCGTATTGTATGAACGAATACTGTGTTCTTACTTATGCTTTCAAGGAGAATCATATTAAAGAATGTATGGAAGAACACCGTTTAACGGAAGATTTTCATTCCTTGGCGGAGGAGAAGCATTTATATGACTATGTCCGGATTGAGGATATTAATCGGTTAAATGCGGCAGCGGGGCTTGAACGGGTTCGGATTATTTCTCCTGATGGTCCCGCAGATTATATGCGTCCAGTGTTAAATGCAATGGATGAAGAGACCTTTCAATTGTTTATCCGGTACCATTTAGCTACCTGTGAACGGCAGGATCTGATTGGGGCAGGTGCACATACTTTGGATATTTTGCGAAAACCAGGGCAGCAGAGCTGACAGGCAGTTACTTGCTGTTGCTTAATATAGAAAAGAAATGGAGAGATGGGAATGACAGACCAGAATACCTTTATGGAAACGGTGAACAGTGTAAAAGAGATTATGCGGATTGCGGAAACACCGATGTCAGAGGCAGAAATACTGGCATATTTTGAAGACATGGATTTAGATGAAAAGCAGAAACAGCTGGTGCTTGCGTATCTGTTAAATCCAGAAAATGAGGAGGTGGGAACGCCGGATATCTCAGAAGAGAGCGAAGCAGAGGCAGACGGTCAGAATCCGGATGGTCCTGCAGAGGAAGAAGAGTCCGGGAACTCTAAGGTTTTTCAAATGTATTTAGAGGAGCTTGCCCTGCTTCCAAAGTATTCCCATGCGGAAAAGACGGAATTTTATGAAAAGCTTTTACAGGGCGATGCGGAAATGATGGAAACGATTCTGGCGGTATGGTTGGAAAAGATACTTAACATTGCACAGAAATATATGGAGCCGAAGCTCAATGTGGAGGATTTAGTGCAGGAGGGGAATATGGCATTAGTAGTAAAGCTCCAGGAACTCCTCGGGAGCATGGCGAAGATGGATATTGAGGAAGAATTGTCAAAAGCGGTGGAAGCGGGTATTGTGAACTATGTTTCCGGGATACGGGATGAAAGAGAGCTGGAGGATGCCCTCGTAGGAAAGGTAAGCCTGGTACATGCCGCTAAAAAGCTGCTGACAGAAGAAAATGGACATGTCCCCACAATGGAAGAGCTTTCGGAGTATACGAAAATGACGGTAGAGGAATTAAATGATTTGGAGGATTTGATGAAGGAGGGAAAAGATGAATTACCGTAAGGACCGCTATGGAAATGACTTGTCTATTTTGGGCTATGGCTGTATGCGCTTTACCCAGAATGGAGGCAAAATCGATATAGATAAGGCAGAGCGGGAGATTATGGCGGCTTACCGTGCAGGAGTAAATTATTATGATACAGCGTATGTATATCCCGGCAGTGAGGCGGCATTAGGTCAGATTCTTACCAAAAACCAGATACGGGATAAGGTTAAGATTGCCACAAAGCTTCCCCATTACCTGATTAAAAGTGGAGACAGCATGGAAAAATATTTTTCAGAACAGCTTGCCCGCCTCCAAACGGATTATGTGGACTACTATTTGATGCATATGCTGACCGATGTGGAGACATGGGAGCGTTTAAAAAGTCTTGGTATTATTGAGTGGTTAGAGGAGAAGAAAAAAAGCGGAGCCATTCGTCAGGTGGGATTTTCTTATCATGGAAACTCTGATATGTTCTGTAAGCTGGTGGATGCCTATGACTGGGATTTTACTCAGATACAGTATAATTACATGGATGAGCATTCCCAGGCAGGAAGGCGAGGACTTGATTATGCCCATGAAAAAGGGCTTCCGGTCATTATAATGGAGCCTTTGCGGGGAGGAAGACTGGTTAACAAGCTGCCGGAGCAGGCGGTTCGCATCTTTGAAGAATATCCGGTAAAGTATACACCAGTGCAGTGGGCGCTGCGCTGGCTTTGGAACCAGCCGGAGGTGACCTGCGTATTGTCCGGTATGAACTCGGAAGAAATGGTAGCGG
>ULOF01007198.1_pt1 | contig 12019 bp, 7 predicted proteins | sample 1952371 | NCBI WGS metagenome assembly ULOF01 (sample SAMEA4835597, study PRJEB28245) | human gut metagenome | biome: gut microbiome; material: fecal sample | place: Denmark | collected 2008 | reverse complement strand
CGGAGGCTCCTCTTGAGCTCGCGAAACCGGAGGTTCTGCATGTGGAGGTATAACAGGAAACGGCAACGTTGCTTCGGTGACTAGTACTCTCTCTTGACTAGTATGATAAAATTTCATTAAATAACGACAAGAATCTTCCATCTTTCTCCGAATATCAACCATAGAGGAGTTCATTTCTTCGCGTAACTCCTTTGATTCTCGAGTCAAGTTATTAGGAAGCTCAACCAAGCTTTGCATATTCGAATCAATCGCACGAATATTCATGGCAAAATTGGTACTGGAATCACGGATTTCCACAATAGAATCTCTAATTGCCACAAAATCCTCTTCAATCGTCTGAATAGATGTAGCCAGTTTTTCACCGTAATCTACCATAGAATTCCCAGCTTTAATAATATTACTGGATGCCTCCTTAAATGTCCCTTCCAGTGCTCCCATGGAAGAACTGGCATTGGCAAAGTGAGTTTCAAATTTTTTGGCTGACCCATTGACTATTTCAAGGGTATCCTTCAGCGAAGACAAATCTTGCTGCACACCGGAAACTGTCTGCCCTAGGGTCTGTGCAATCTCTACATTATTTATTGCATTACTCTTTACCAGCGTCACAAGAGAAGCAAGAACGTCAGCAAACTCTCCATTCTCACAACGGAGATTTGATAGAGCACTCACAATATCGCTTACGGTAGTTGCCAGATTTACCTGATTGTTGTGCATGTCAGCAATCTTTGACACGGCATCTTTCTGCATATCAGTCAAGTCAGACAGAGTGCCCTTTAATAAATCAAAAGATTCATTTTGTTTTACTGTGTTGATATTCAAGTAAGAAATGGTTTCCGTCATTTTCAGAGCACTGTTTCGCATTTCTCTACTACTTTCCATATAAAGATCACGGGTTTGGACCCAGGTCTCCATATTGTCCTGAACAGATTGGATCAATCTGCCATAGCCATCCACCAGACCAAAAAGACTTTTCTGCGTTTCTGCCAGTTTTGTAACTGTCAAATCGAGCGTAGTCTTGGAATCTAATAACGGAATGTAATTTGATATTGTGACATTATCAAGTCTATCCAGAAATTTTCTGAAATCCTGCATATACCATGCCCTCATAAAAACAAGAACCACAGTACATGATACGGCCCAAAGACTTGGCTTTAATGCCACAGTCAACTTATTAATGATATCTCCTGAAAAATCAAGGCCATGAATCCCTAAAAGGGACCCCGCAATACCACAAATGATAAGAACAGATATAATCGTACGTGACTTTGAAGAATAGGGCCGTGCAAATTCTGATCGCTGAGTCATACTATGCAATTCCGTCAGAGTAGGGATACGATGGTTTTTTTCCCCTCTGAGAAGTGCTTGGATACGCAGAGTAGTATGGTCGAGAAAATCCTTTTCGAAAACCTCTTCCTGGATAGCCAGTTCTTTCATTTCAGCATATGAAAGTTCAGTCTTCTCTTTCAGACTAACACCTTCTTCACGCGTACGTCGTATTCCTTGTTTGGTCGATAGCAACCCATTTAAAAATAAGCATATGATTACCAAAGAAGCCCAGTCTGCAAGTTGCCCCTGAAAAGGAAGTAAATCCGAAAGGGTGGGCGAGACATCAGCCAAAATTAATATCATATTCATATAAAAAAATAGAATTTGCTATTAAGATTAATTATATGTACGAGTCCCTTTACGCCATATAAGAAATACTTCTGCACGCCGATTCATCTTCTTGCCATCTTCTGCCTTATTGGAACCCACTGGCATGCGACTACCGCTACCAAAGTTGGTACAGGGAATGGTCTTTTCATACCCGTCTTCAGAGTGACAGGGAATTTTACCGCCAACAATAAATTCACGATTCTCATTAGTAATAGAATTGCCCTCAATGAGATTCATGCAGGCAACGGAACGCTGAACGGATAGTGTGTTATTCCAGGAATCCTGTCCTGTGCTGTCGGCATGGCCGACAAAAAGCACACAACACGCTCCATTGAAGTTTGTCGTATATTGCTTGATATCGGCACGGATAGTTGTAGCCATTTCTTGGAAGTTGGCACCTTTTTCATCTTCTACAAAAGCTTGCGTAGATTTTTTCAAGGTCTCGGATGCCTTATCTCCTTCATTGGTTCTAAAAAGAGCTCTGTATCCCATCATAACCCCTACGATTTCTGTATCAGAATCGGCATAACCAAAAGCATCTTTATCAAGCCTTTTCATTGCCTGAATCACCTTCTCTGTTTCTATATCCTCATCTGTAAGCATTCTGGGAGCATACGGGCGGGGAAACAGTCCCACAAGGCCTCCACTCTTGAGAACAAACTGTCCCTCGGCTTCTTCATTACTGAGCATAAAGTCCATGAAGTGCTTGATGCGACGAGAAGGAGTTTTCCCGGTCGTGCTAGCATAAATTCTATAAGTCAATGGGTAATATCCCATCCGTATATTGTCATCTGTCGGTTTGAAGAATCGAGTAGATATAACATCCTTATTATGGTTAGTGCGAATGGCAACGGAATCATCAATGGTTGATGGAGTCAGTTTATTCTTGTTTTCAGCTCCAATCACATTGTGGTAAGTGCACAAGCTGATAGTATCAGCGGCCTGAACAGTAGTTGTATCACCTTCCTTGAAATCGCCTTCACGAGCCTCCAGAAACTTGAAAATCTCATTATTTTTCACGAGGACAGGCACTGCATCAAGAGCACTCATACTGTAATGACGAGGATTAGCAGGGAATTTTTCCTGCTGCAAAACGATACCCTGTTCAGAAGAGAAGAAGACGAGAGCATCATAAGCAACCAGAGAGCCTTCCCCCATTTTGGTCGGGCTCAAATAGAGGTCAACGGGAGAGCCTCCTATTTTTTTCAAGGATTTTTCATTGCAAACAATGATCCGCAAAGCTTTTTTGTCTTTTTGACTACTGTCTTCATGTGCAATTTCCACATAGTGATTACCCTTGAAGAGAGAAATCTTTACATCCTTTGCTGACAAGCCGAAACCACCCTGTTTCACAGCCCATTTTTTAACGACATCCAGTAGAATGTTTTGATAGTCACCCGGCGCGCCAAACACATAGTCAGAATTTTCTACAGGAAACGGAGGGGCAGGAGGCTCATGAAGCTGCAGGTTGCAATAATTTTTGGCCTCCATATCAATAAAATGGGCCTGATAGCTATAAGGAGTAAAACTAAAATTCCGATCCTCAAGAGCATCCTTTACCCGTTGTAACTTCACATCGGCTGCACTCCCTTTCAAAGCATTGGCATTTACGGGGAATTTGGGGGGTTGAGGGATCTCATCATACGGCATCCACATTGCAATGTTACGATTAATGGCCATCATGATGCCGTCTCTCAACTTATTATGGGTAGATCTGCAAGAATCAATCCTGTCCAGGACACCGCCTTCATTACTATCTCCCCCGCACAACTTGAATAAAAGATCAACCCAGTCAGAGCCAAGATTGCCCCCTACATCTTCCTTGTGAGTATCAATGATACTCTTCGCCTGAAGAATATCGGCGCGTTTCTGGCGCATATTGGATCGGGGATTAAGATGACTGATTTCATTATCGAGCCATGCCATGTAGTCAAAGCTTTCAGCATCTTTTCCATGAACCAGTTTTCCCTCTCTAAGAGAATTCTGTATACCCCTAAGTTCCTCATTAAATCGTACGCTATCCTCAATCAATTTTTGATAAAGAGGCAACAATCTTGATTCTGCATCCTGCTTCAAGGATACGTCACGTTCTTTGCAAAAATCAGGGGTATCCTCGTATTCCTTTCTAGATATTTCGACTGCAGACAGGAGTTGTTCCTGTTCTTTGGCATGAGCTCTTTTCAGATCTTCAAAGAGAAGTATGTGCTGATTCAAACGTTCAGCAAGGTCAGCATTTGTCGTGGTAAAAGCACCTGGCAGATTTTCCACTTGAGCACGCGCATATCTGGCAGTCAACTCCTGATTCCATCGATCACACTCGGTATTCACCCCCTCGATTAAATTATCTATGTTACGAGAATCCTTCATACTTCCGAAATAGGTACGCCAATCGTCATGCCTGGGATCATCCGGAGTAGAAAAAACAACCCATAGTATGATTGCAGATATAACTGCTATAAATATACGAAAAAACAGTTTCTGCTGAGGATTCATAGATAAAAAAATTGATTACAGGGGCACGATAAAACCTCATCCCCTCTTCTTCGTGCAAAAAAAGGGGGAATGAGGTTGATGAATTGCTAAGTTACGAAACGAGATTGAGTTTCTTCAAGCTATCGAGAAAATTGTTGTAGCCCTTTTGAGCCTGAAGCTTGCTCGGTTCATCAGAAGCGCTCTCTACCAGTTGACGGGCCTTATCCAATAACTTTCGAGCCTGGACAAAACGTTTCGTTTCGTCCAAAGCAACAATTTTCTTCAATGCATCCTGGACAAGAGTCTTAATTTCAATTGTGTCTTCCATGGACACGTTATTCAAATACTCCTCTTCTGTACGATATAGACCATTAGGAAGCTGGTTCAAAATTTTTGTTTCCGTCCCCATATGCCCTTCTATATAAACATTTCTGACAATAATATGCTGCCCCAACTGATTTTGTTTATGAGTAATAATACAAGTGTTATCAGGGTCACCACATGTCAACAAATGAGCTTGCCAATAAGCATCAAGCGCAAAACCTTTTTGTTCTTCTCCCGGATCGTATATGAGCTGAGGCCGCATATCTCTCTCACCACTGGGATCGATATTCACAAAGTACTTCGCCTTGGCATTCTTGACCGCATCTTGGTAATCATAAGTCTTCGCCAAATATTTTACTGCATTAACAAAACGAGCCGGCATCCAGTACTGCATATACATAAGACAAATTTCGTACTGATAACAGCTCCTATACGTAGCATAATTATTCTGTATATTCAGATCATTAGGTCTAGCTGCACTAAATAGAGATTCTAGCGTCGTCCTGAAATTCCCATCATCAGGAATACCTAGACTCATGCAGCCTAAGGGTGGAGGAGTTGGAATTTGCGTTTGAATACCGGGCGAGGAAGTAATGGCTGAGCTGGATACCATTGCGTCCATAAAGGCCTTAATATCGGACTGTAGCATTTGCGGATTGGCAATATGACGAGCTTCTAACCGATCTACCAGTGAACCATAGAGAACAGGATGTTTTTTCAGCTTGATATTATTTTCTATTGCCAGATCATGGAGCCTTACAGCAGCGTCCCAAATAGACTTCCCATCTATTTCTGCATCTTCCAAGGCATTGCGAAGATTGTTCAACGCGTTGACGTTGGACACAGCTTCATACATGTTCTTTGCAGAATTCTTCCACATCGCATCGAAAAAGGCCATTTCGGAATCCAATTCTCCTCTAAAGTTCAATATTTCCTTATGGATATTTGTTAGATCCTGATAATTGAACTCATACTTGACAAAAATATCATCTTTCAGATTTTGCAGAGTACTATTGGAATCCTTCAATCTAGCACTAATCTTTTCCTCCCATGTGACGAACTCATCAACAGTCTGTTCGGCATATTTCACCAACTTGTCAAGCATCTGGTTTACCGCTTCGTATAACTTAAAAGATACTCCGCGCATACCGCTTTCCAGTTTACTCTTAAAGAGGGCAAGACAATCCTCTCCATGTGCTGACAGCAGAGAACCAGCCTTGCCAAGAACAGAGGATAAAATGGTAATCTTTACCCATTGTTCGCTATTACGGTTCTCCAAAGACTTTTTCAATTTCTTCTGTCTGTCAAGAGCGCAATCCAGGCGATTCTTTTCTTCTTCGACCTTATTATTAAAGTCTTTTTTTGCCAGAGCCAGAGAATTAACCATATCAACGAGACCATTTTGACTAATAGCCTCTCCCGAAAGAGCCAAAAGACTATCCTTGATATTATCGCAAAGAATCGCAACCTGTTGTTCCTGAACCTTCAGGAAGTCGTTTAAGGACGGCAAAGGCGGCTGACCATCAATTTGAGGGATGACTCCATTATCCAAAATAGAATCAAACTCACGAACAAGTTCATCAAGAGAAGAGTCTTTCCAGCCTTTGCTCTTATATTTGTCTATAATTTTTTTAAAAGCGATTTCTACATCCTTTTCATATTTTCCTTTATCGCTTGCCGTTGCGTCTACACTGGTTCCATCAGTAATGATCTTGTAAAGAGTATCCGCCTGTTTTCTTGTGATATCCGAGCGTTTGCAGTACCCACACCCTGTTACCCAGTGCTGATACAGCCACCTATTAAGCAACTGGGAATAAGTAAAATAATAAAGATTTTCCTTACATTCTTCTACTGGCACTTTCCATCGTTTTACACAGGACACGGAGAAGCGATAGGATCGTTCAGGACAAATGAATGAGGGTTCCCAAGGGCTATTGACAACGACATCTTCTCCTGAGATAGAATCTTTCATTTGAATATTAAGTTCTCCCGAATCCATCGCATAAACGCGATTAAAGCAGATTTCCGCCATGTGTCTGATTTGCGCATCCAACTCTACATTGACGTTGGATCCGGCAACATCACAACTAATGACAACTTGATTAATCCCATTTACTCCGTCGGCTTTCGAGAGTGTTTTTTTCTGTTCGGTAAGCAAGGCCAGATCAGGCTCATACTTCCCAACATTGATTGCATTTAAATCACGCAACGCAGCATACTGATTGGGATAAAAGAATTCCGTCTTACGGGGATTTTTAGCATGCTCACCGGCAATGTACAAGTATAGATAAATCGGATAATTCTGTTTGTTGCTAAAACGGTTACGAATATAACTCACCACGTCTACAATAGTTCCTGATCCGGTACCGCCCCCCAAAGTAGCAAAAATATGGAAAGTGCAACTGGCCTGAACTGCTCCTGCACCATCGCCAAACCTGGCAACAGCACCATCAATCGCTTGAACAATATGTGAGCCATTGGCAGCGCCAAGTAAACGGCCAAAACGACGCATCTGACCAGCACCATCAATTGCAGTATTGCCCGCCAATGCTTCTTTCACAAAACCAATCCCATCCAACCAAGGTTGGACATGAGTAGAAGCAGCCAAGGTGGATAATGGAGGCAAATTGCTAGAGGAAATATTTACGATCTGATTGGGCATCAAACCTACCTCCTTACCCATGGAACGCCACATTCCTACTTCATTCGGAATATTGGAGTCAATAATCAGATAATCAAATTTGGATTTAGGATTTCCATCATCAGGATTTGTAAGCTCCTTGTATTGAGGTGCACGTGTAACAGAAAGTCGACGGAGGGCAGCAATGGACTTCACTCCTTGACCGCCAAGACCAATAAAAAGGTTATTACTCATGATATGATATAAACGTAAAATTAAACTTAGTTCTCATTTTTCGCCTTGATATCGGCGCAGGCCATATACGCGACATAAGCGCAAAGAACAGCCAGCAAGACCCAGAAGAGAGCAAAGGCCATATCGGCCGTATTTAGCCTGGCACTACGCGCCTTATTGTAGCTTTCCTTTGTCGCGCCATCGAATTTTTTCAAAATTTCTTCATGAATGGGTTCCAGCTTGCCGGACATACTCACAGGTAGTTTGAGATTATTATCTACCCCACCAAAAATATTCACCAGCTCAGTAACATTGTTTCCTCCATTCACGGAAGCTGAGTCAAAAATACCTTTAATTAAAAATGAAAGGGCAGGAACTGTTGAAGAAAGGCTAGATTCCAGCTTTTCATCTGCTGTACTCAACATTTCACGAGAGAGAATACTAACAAGCCCAGAAACTGGTAAGGCATCGTCAACAGGCTGGTTTTCAAGATTTTTGACTCCTCCATCCTCTAGGTCAATAATCTTCTTTTCCCCATCAATACGGTAAGCTTTAGCTGCTGGATTTGCACTAAGTTTTTCGAGTGTACGCAAGCGCAGAGAACCATCTTCATCCTTACAAATTTCCTTCACCTTTTTAGTGAATTCATTATTTAAGGTAGCAAGATCATTTCTGATGCCGCTTCCTGACAAATGGCAACCGTTACTTCCGTAATAGAGTAAACCGCTGAGTACCACACATACGGAAAGCATGGCAGTCACGACAACATTCGCCAAAGAGCGGAAAAGGTTCCACTTTTTATTCCAGCAAATACCCCATAACTGACCAATTACGAAGAATGAAACTGCAAAAAGTACTACTGCAAGTACTACTGACAGCACTATTTCCCCGCTACTAAAAGGAACAGTCAGAAACTGTTCCAACATATTATTATCGTTCATAAATTTAACTATTTTAATTTGAGAATTTATTTATCGTTGAATATAACCTTTCTTCCTCCACATATTCCACAGTCTTTACCACTCGGATTTACTTTTAATTCGCCATTACTTTGGTGATACCATTTACAATTTTTGTTATGAATCTTCCCTGTTGAATCAGTTACCCAAAATTCCTGATTTTTATGATCCGTTCTTATGACTTCGCTTTGCGAAGTTCTTCTAAATTGCCATGGCGGAACTGCTTTTGGGATGCTCCAGATTCCTATTTTTTCTGTTCGTGCTTTTTGTTCGGCATCTCTTAAATCATAATCACGGGGGGCATAAGTATAATACCACCATGCCAACCCTTTCTTTATCATTTCTAAATTTACATATAATTTATCATGATAGATTTTACCAATAATTCTTCCATATTGGTCATATTTTTCATATTCTACGGTAACTTTTTTTGCGTAAATCATGTCAGAAATAGCTTTTTTCGCACTTTGTCCAAAATCCTGTTTTCGTTCCGGACAATCAATTCCGTATAATCTTATTTTGTATTCCGTATTGTTACAATCTAACACTTTAATCGTATCTCCATCGGTTATTGATACGACCTCACCAATCATAGTTTTACCAAAACATACAGACGACAAAATCAACAAGAACAGTATACAATTTCCTATAGCAGCAAACATATTAATAACTTTTGCTTGATTCTCGTTTTTACGGTCACCTTGACTCTATCAAACAGTTGTACAACAACTTCCAAAATTTAGACATCTTTTGTTTCTGGGATGTATACAGGATTACCAATCCTGCACTCATGCAATGAGTACTAGATGGTAAAAAACGCTGTGACGCTATTCACTGGAAAATTAGAATTTTTCCCACTTGCCACAAATATTATTAATTATCAAAAAGTTACAGTAACACTAAAAAAATAAATTTTAGGCTTGATGCAGGATTGGTAATCCTATGCTTCTATCTCTCTCATGATAGCTCCAATTGAAACATCCCTAGAAAAAATCCAAGCTGCAGAACAGCTACTCAAACAGACGGGAATCTCTATCCTCGAAGCAGCAACCCTCGTTTATAATATTCATTCGACCAAAGGGCGTAGCTCTTTCAAAACTATGCAGAAGTGTGTCTTTCTGGGGATGAAAACATTAGAGCGCGAGACCAGGACCGTGACCTTCTCAGAAGCAGTCGAAGAAACATTGCGAAGCAAAAAACATTTACGACCCACATCGTTGCGAGATATCCAATACTTTTCTCGTAGAATGATGCTCAAAATTCCGGGATTAGAGCATCAAAAGGTTCGATATATTAACTACGAATTTTGCCGTGATATCATAGAGAAATCTTTCTACACTCCCCGACAACGATTTAAAGCTAGAGCAATCCTCAGTGGAATAATGTCCACTGCCTATAAACGAGGATGGAGCCAAGAAAACCCTGTCTTGCGTATTGATTTGCCTCCTATTCAAGAGAAAGAAATACAACCTTTGAATGATGATGAAATTAAATCCTTACTCTATCATGCTAAAACGATGTTTGACCAGTCATGCCTTCCTGCTATAGGCCTTATGTTATATGCTGGTATTCGTCCGCATGAATTAGAACGCCTCCAATGGAAAGATATCAAGCTATCCTCCGGAACAATACTGATTCGTCCTTCACACAGTAAGACAGGAGGAGGGAGAGCTGTTTCCATACAACCTATCTTGAAAAATATCCTAAAGGATTGTTTGCCTGCCTCTCCTGAATCAACTGTATGCCCTCAAGGTTGGAGACGTAAATGGTCGAGCATTCATCGCGCAGCCGGCTGGGATGGAGTCAAAAAAACTTGGCAAGCCGACACTCTGCGCCATACCTTTGCCAGTTATCATGCAAGCTATTATCGTAATCTACATGAGCTCCAAATGGAAATGGGACACACTACTCTGCGCCTCTTACAATATCGATATTTGAATATGAACAATATCTCCAGACAATCAGCAAAAAGATTCTGGTTTACAGATCCAACTTCTTTTCAAGTATTCTAAATCAATTCCAATCAACCATCGCATTTATGATCTTGGTAGGCCCGGGGGGAATCGAACCCTCATCTTCGGTACCGGAAACCGACGTCCTATCCATTGAACGACGAGCCCACGAAAGCACAAAAGCGATGCGAGTACCATAAAAATTAGGAGGTCCGGTGCAAGACTTTTCAACGCCATCGCTCAAAATGAATCGGCAAACGGAGAATCCATGCCGTAGGAGCGATGCCGTTATCTTTTCATCGTATAGAACTCCTCAATGAGACCATGAAGGTTCGTATTACGGAAGGTGCCGGCTGCGGTATCACACATGTTCTTACAGTAATTCTTTCCCAAACGGATGAAGGAATTCCCGGCAACTTATGAGATGGCTCCCGGCACAAGTCTACCTCAGATTCAACTTTTATCTCCGGCCATCAATGGGGCTTGCCTGTCATCCCCCTCCTGTGATTCTATAAGTGCCATATGAAGTTCTCTGAAAAGCTTGCCTCACGCATCCGCGACACTCGCTCCGCCCTGTGCGTCGGTCTCGACCCGCGTCCCGAATCGGACGGAGTCGGACAAATTCCCTCTTTCCTTCGCCAAGTCATTGAAGAAACAGCCCCCTATGCCGCTGCATTCAAACCCAATATCGCCTATTTCGAAGCCATGGGGCTGGCCGGACTTGAAATGCTGGAATCCCTGCTGGCCGATATGCCTCGGGAAATCCCCATCGTCCTCGACGTCAAGCGCGGCGATATTGGAGAAACCCAGAAATATTACGCCCAGGCCTATTTCGAACGCCTGAATGTCGATGCCGTCACCCTCAGCCCCTTCATGGGATACGACACTCTTGCCCCCTTTCTCGACTACGAAGGCAAGGGCGTCTATCTCCTTACTGTCACATCCAACCCCGGTTCCGCCGATATTGAACGCCAACAGCTGGCAGATGGCCGTAAAGTCTATGAACTTGTCGGCGACATGGTGAGCCGTTCGATTGCCGAAGGTCGCAAAACCGATGTCGGCATGGTGGTTGGTCTCACGAACGCCGACAGCGAAATCCTTACCCGGACGCCGGATGCCCCGCTGTTGATTCCCGGCCTCGGCGCCCAGGGAGGCAATCTCTCCAGCCTCACAGGAGCCGGTCGTACGGCACCTCCTCTGATCAATGTCTCCCGCGGTATTCTTTACCGGGATATGGATAAGAGCTTCGCCCAAAAAGCAGCCGCCTACGCTGAAGACATCCGCAAAGCACTCGGGTACTAATCGTCCCCCGAGAAAGCATTCTTGACTCTAGAGTCAAGTTACTTGCAAAAACACCCGGTTTACATTTCCCGAAATATGGTAGGATAGCTCCAGTTGCTCGAAACAGGCAACCTCATCCTCTCACTCGGATACAGAATTCATGAAGAACATGTTCCCCAGCCTCTCCTGTTCCCAAGAAGTCCTACGGGCTTCACTGGGCATGGGCATGTCCGAACCGATTCCGGCCCGGTTTGAAGAACTGCCTGTACAGCATCATCCATAACAATCGAATACCATATTCAAATAAACTCTGGGCCGGACATTGCAGATGCGATGTCCGGCCTTTTTTCAACCATGAAAAAAACATGATGGACAACGTTAAAATATTTACTGACAACGTCGACGAACTGGCGAAGAAACAAATTGCCAGACTGGGACAGGTTCCTGCGTTCACGAACAGCAAGATCCGTATCATGCCCGATGTTCACGCCGGAGTCGGATGCGTCATCGGTTTTACGGCC
>ULOF01046959.1_pt1 | contig 12062 bp, 11 predicted proteins | sample 1952371 | NCBI WGS metagenome assembly ULOF01 (sample SAMEA4835597, study PRJEB28245) | human gut metagenome | biome: gut microbiome; material: fecal sample | place: Denmark | collected 2008 | reverse complement strand
GCAGCTTCTTCCGGATGCATGGCAACTCAAAAATGGTCCACCGGACCATTTTCTCATATGCTTGGCAACAAAAAGAACTGCTGTAATTCCCATATGGAACAGCAGTCCTTTTTATTTTCTTTATCCCAGAAAAAATCATGATACACTCCACATTTAAATAGCCTGTGGGAAATCTTCATGGTCAAAATATAACATTTTTGAATAATGTCCTTTTAGAAAATTCCGATATTCCGAAAGCTTTCCTTTATAGATTCGCTTGTCCTTTAACCGTACATGAAAATCATATGGTTTAATGAGCCCCTCTTCTTTGGAAAACAGCCGGATTCCACTCTTGTAAAAAATATGGGATACAAACTGCGAACAGAAAAAATGCTTTCCATCCTCTGTATTTTTGCCAAACATAATACTCACAAGACCGGTATAATTATATTTGTATTCCTCCCGGTTTTTAATAAAGACATCAATTTCCTGCTTAATAAGACGATATTGCTCTTCTGTAACCGGCACTGCATACACACTGCAGCTTATATTTTTATCCATCCCAAATACACCACGCTCTATATCTTCATCAATAAAACCGCAATCAAATGGATTATATACATGCTTTCTTGCAAAGCTATACATTTCTCTTAATTCAATGTCCAGTGCAATGGAGGTATGAGAATATGGTTCTCTGGTAAAAAACCGAATCAATCTGGCTGGAACCGTATGTGTTCTGCTGAGTAGTACATATATGTATCTCTGCTTTTTTTGTAACTCTTTCGTCAAATATAACACCCCTAACTAGTCCTTATTTCTCATTCTGAACCTGCGCACGAATTTTTTCCTTTAAATCCAACGCTTTTTCTTTTATTCTTGATGAGACATTATTATTTCCCAAAATCCTTGAAAGCAGCTTTAATGATTCTCTGTATTTTCCTAATCGGAATGCTAGCTCAGCCGTTAAGTAGGTCACTGTAGTTTCATCCATTCCGCTAATTGGGAAATTTTCTGACGAAAAAGCCATGACATACCCATCATAGGCATTCTGAATACATTCCATTTCCTCTGCAAGTAATTTCTCACTTTCAGCAGGCGCCAGCCTCAGTTCTTCCTTTTCTCTTTTACCACGAATTACCCATGAAAGCTTTAAACATGTATATGCCTTCCGGCTGTTCTTCACTCCCCCGACAACATCACATAACAATACCATTTTGTACCGCATAATTGCTTCATCATAAGAAAACAAATCTGAACTTACGTTGATGCCCTTGAAATTATCCTTTACCTCGGCACATAACTTTTTCCTTTGATACGACATCACATGGTTAAAATATCTGGAAAGTGCCCCATAGCCACAATATGGACACACTATGGCATCATACTTTATCGGATCCATCTCTCTATACAATGGTCTTAAATCTTCGCCCTGTCCAACACTTCGAAGCTTTCCTGCCCGTACCGCCAATGTTTTAAATGCACTATCGCATACAGGACAATGATATGTTTTGGGAAACAATATGTCCTGCTCTTTTACAACAATTTCCTTCTTCTCATTCTTTGAAGCTCCTGAAGCATCCTGCATTTCTTTACTCTCTGGCTTCTCATAAATGTCCATATCTATATTTTTAAATCCAAGTTCCTCTAATCCTGAAAATATTCCCATACGAAATACCCCTCCTATTTTGGCCGGTAAGAACTCTTCAAAGAAACAATACGGTTAAATACCAAATGCTCCTTTGTGGAATCCTTAGAATCTGTGCAGAAAAATCCATTTCTCAAGAACTGGAACCGTTCTCCCGGCTCTGTTCCTTCAAAAGCGGCTTCCAGTTTACAATGCTTCATTTCCACCAAAGATTCCGGATTCAGGTTGGAATAATCCTCTTTTAATACCTCGTCCCCTTCTTTGATTAAATTATCATAAAGTCTCACGGTGGCATCTATTGCTGTTGCCGCATCCACCCAATGAATGGTTCCTTTCACCTTACGTCCCTCAAAACCGGAGCCAGATCTGGTAGCCGGATCATAGGTACAATGTACTTCCGTTACATTTCCATTTTCATCTTTGACAAAATCCGTACATGTAACAAAATACGCATTTTTAAGTCTTACCTCATTGCCTGGAAAAAGACGGAAATATTTCTTAGGAGGAATCTCCATGAAATCTCCCCGCTCGATATATAACTCCCGGCTGAATGAAACCTGCCTGGTTCCCAGTTCTTCATTTTCCTGGTTATTTTCAACTTCCAAAAATTCCGATTTGTCTTCCGGATAATTATCAATTACCAATTTTACCGGGTCAATCACAGCCATCATACGCTTCGCTTTCATTTTCAAATCTTCCCGGATGCAATACTCTAACATTGCCATATCTGAAACCGAATTTGCCTTTGCCACACCAGAAAGCTCCATAAACATCCGGATAGCCTCCGGGGTTACCCCTTTCCGTCGGAGCGCACTGATAGATACCAGACGCGGGTCATCCCAGCCATCCACCACACCGTCTTCCACCAGCTTCTTAATATACCGCTTTCCAGTAATGACATTCTGCAGATAAAGCTTTGCAAATTCTATCTGTTTTGGAGGATATTCAAATTCCAGTTCTTTGACTACCCAGTCATACAAAGGTCTGTGGTCCTCAAATTCCAAGGTACAGAGGGAATGTGTCACACCCTCAACTGCATCCTCAATCGGATGGGCAAAATCATACATCGGATAAATACACCATTTATCTCCGGTATTATGATGTGTCATCCTCGCAATGCGGTAAATAACCGGGTCACGCATATTAATATTCGGTGACGCCATATCTATCTTAGCGCGGAGAACCTTTGAACCATCTGGAAATTCCCCGTTTTTCATGCGTTCAAACAAATCAAGATTCTCCTCAATGCTTCGGTTCCGGTATGGACTTTCCTTTCCCGGCTCCTTTAATGTGCCACGATATTCACGAATCTCATCCGCAGACAAATCACAGACAAAGGCCTTGCCTTTTTTAATCAGTTTAACAGCTCCTTCATACATCGCATCAAAATAGTCAGAAGCATAATATATTTTATCCCCAAAATCTACTCCCAGCCATCTTACATCCTCCAAAATAGATTCAACATATTCCGACTTTTCTTTCATGGGATTTGTGTCATCAAATCTCAAATTAAAGGTGCCATTATACTTTTTCGCAAGCCCGGAATTTAAAATAATCGACTTGGCATGTCCAATATGCAGATATCCGTTTGGTTCCGGCGGAAACCGGGTTACAATTTTCTTATATGTGCCATCCTCTAAATCTTTATCAATAATCTGTTCGATAAAATTCTTTGATACTACTTCACCTTCCATTACACTAACTCCTTTTGTGTCATTTTAAGTCTGTCCGGAAATGTTTTCACCAACTTTCCATAATTAGCATTACTTTATCATATTTGTGCTTTCCCGTCAATTTTCCTGTGAATTTTATGTGATGATTTCAATACAATATTTGATTATTCTGCATTTTTGTTGTATGATGAGACAAATCAGAATTCTACAAGAAAGGAAAATACTATTTTTATACAATAGTTATATATTATTATGACAAAAAATCCAAACCAATCAAATCAAGACGAATTTGATATTATTGATTTTGACTTAAATGAATATGATGAGGAATTTGAAAAAGAGGAGCAGCGTCTCCGGTTAAAGGAAGAAAAAAAAGCTGCTGCTGCCAAATCTCGGGCTGAACTGGCAAGGGAAAAACAAAACACCTCCCAGAAGGAATTTAAAAACACCCCAAACCGGGATATGCTCAAAACAATTCTCCTGATTTTAGTTGTAATCGTAATTGCCTGCCTGTTCTTAGGTGTGATTACTTACATTGTAAACCATGTTGGCGGTGGTGATTCCGATAACAAGAAAAATAACAAAGGCATTACAACAGAAATCAATGAACCGGACAACGACACGACATCCAGCCCCGATTCTTCCAAGGATTCAAATGACAATTCCTCCGATGACCAAAAAAAGAATCTGGAGGATAATATTGATAAAATTACGGATAAGGTGAATAGTGACAAAAAAACAACCCAGGCCACTACGGAAGCTAAAAAAACAACAGAAGCCACTACAGAAAGCACCACCCAGGCTACCACTGAAGCTACTACAGAGAGCACTACCCAAACTACTACAGAAGCTACTACGGAGCCTCCTGTTGAAGATAGCATAGAAGCCCAGCCGTCTGAATAAATATATTTTTTAACCGTTACCAGATAAGCGCCGTCAGTTATAAAATATGGAGATTACAATGGATTACAAAGAACATACAGACGAAGAAATCATACTTCTCATCCAAAAAGGAGATAAGGACGCAACTGAATATCTGTTAAAAAAATACTCTCCTCTTGTAAAGAAATCCATCCGCACCCTTTATCTTATCGGTGCGGATACGGAAGATCTGTCGCAGGAGGGTATGATTGGCTTATTTAAGGCAATCCAAAACTATCAGTCGAATAACTCTGCCTCTTTTTATACCTTTGCAAAGCTTTGCATTGACCGGCAGATTTACAGCGCAATCAAGGCCTCCAAACGCAAGAAGCACTCCCCGCTTAATACTTATATATCCTTTTACAGCAAAACAAATACAGAAGATACCAAGCTGATTGACAATTTAGAAGCCGGCAGTAATTCCAATCCGGAGCATATCATATTAGACCGGGAAAGCACCATACACATTGAAAATCTCCTGAAAGAACATTTAAGTAAACTGGAAAAAGAGGTGCTTCCTTTGTATTTAGAAGGCATGCCATATTCTGAAATTGCTGCTTTGCTGGGTAAATCATCAAAATCCATTGACAATGCCATTCAAAGAATCCGCGAAAAGGTGAAACGCCTTTATCTGCAGTCCGCAAAATAATAATTGTGTCAAAAAACACAAAAAGCCTGGAATCCTATCATATTCAAGGATTCCAGGCTTTTCAATTAGAAAGCTAGCGACGGGAATCGAACCCGTGACCTCCTCACTACCAATGAGGTGCGCTACCGACTGTGCCACGCCAGCTTGTCTTTGCGACTTGTCTATAATATCAAAAATTTATATGGTTGTAAAGAGTTTTTTATTATTTATTGAAGAAAGTATTCTCATTTTCATCCGGTTACTTTCCCTGCAGTCTTTGCCTCACAATTTCATATGCCAGTACTCCGGCTGCCACAGAGGCATTCAGAGAATCAATCTCTCCCTTCATCGGAATGGATGCCACATAATCGCATTTTTCTTTCACAAGACGGCTGACCCCATTTCCCTCATTACCAATAACCAGACCTATCGGTCCCGTAAGGTTATGGCGGTACATCACTTCCCCATCCATATCTGCACAGACAAACCAGATTCCCTCTTCCTTTAATTCCTCAATGGTTTTTGCAATGTTTGTCACCTTTGCCACCGGCGTATAATTGATTGCCCCGGCTGATGCTTTTACCACAGTAGCCGTAAGTCCTACAGCACGGCGTTTCGGAATAATCACGCCATGTGCCCCGCAAAGATTTGCAGTACGGATAATTGCTCCCAGGTTATGTGGGTCTTCCAGCTCATCCAATAAAAAGATAAAAGGCGGCTCCCCTTTTTCTCTCGCAGCCTGCAGGATATCCGCTACCTCTGCATATTCATAGGCTGCTGCCTGAGCAATAACGCCCTGGTGCTTCCCTGTGACCGACATCTGGTCAAGCCGTTCCTTTGTCACATAATTCACAATGGTATCCTGCTTCCTTGCCAAGGTCTTAATGGTATTGACTGCACCGTCGTGACAGCCATCCAGCACATATAATTTATCAATGGTCTTACCGGAACGAAATGCCTCTGTCACCGCATTTCTTCCTTCAATTGTATACTCTTCGTAACGCATTTTTAACTCCCTTATCCTGTTCATTATTTTTCATTCTCCAGCACTTCCAGACTCATCTTAACAACATCTGTCAACCGTAAAAAATCCTCTTTTAAATATAAGTATCCAAGCAGAGCTTCAAAACCGGTGGCATTTCTATAATCAATAGTAGATGCATTCTTTGCCTTTGTATAGGATTTTGCATTTCTTCCACGTTTATACACCGCCTGTTCTTCCTCTGTCAGCTGGTCATGGATAGCTAATATCATCCTTGCCTGGGCAGGGGCACACACAATCTTACTGACTTCCCTATGGTATTTATTCACCTGTTTGTTAATCCTGCTTACCGCAATCGTTCTCACAATCACATCAAACACACTGTCACCGATATATGCCAGCGCAAGCGGGGAATAGCTTTCCGGACTGCCATGCTCGAGCCGGAAGCATTCCTTAAAATACTGAAAATTATCTATGCTCTCTTCCATTTAACACCCTCACGCGTATCCTCTAAAATAATACCTTGTGCTGCCAAGATATCACGAATTTCATCAGCCCTTGCAAAATCCTTTGCCTTTCTGGCCGCCTGCCGTTCCTCAATCAAAGCCTCAACATCTGCATCCAGAATCTCTTTTTCTGTCTTGGTTATAATTCCCAATACATCACAGAGCCTGCTGATTGTATCATTTACTTCTGAAATGACAGACCTTGCATTATCGGAGGAAATGCTGGTGTTTGCAAGCTTTACCAGCTCAAAAATGACAGAAATTGCATCTGCGGTATTTAAGTCATCCTCCATAGCATTCTCATATTTCACCACATAGTCTGACACCTTTTCGAGAAGCTCTTTCTCATCCTGTGTCACTTCTCTTTCCGGTGCTGCCTCTGCCGCATCCTCCAGTCTTGACATGGCATTCAAAATACGCTCCAGAGAAGCCTTGGAAGCTTCCACAAGGGTATCAGAAAAATTAAGGGGACTTCTGTAATGGGCACTCAGCATAAAGAAACGGATAACCTGCAGCGGATATTTTTTTCCGATATCCCGAATGGTAAAAAAGTTTCCAAGAGATTTGGACATTTTTTCACCATCAATCTTTAAAAATGCATTGTGCATCCAGTATCTTGCAAACTCCACATCATTTGCCGCCTCACTCTGGGCAATCTCATTCTCATGATGTGGAAAAATCAAATCCTCACCGCCTGCATGGATATCAATAATGTCACCGATGTATTTTTTTGACATAACCGAACACTCCAGATGCCATCCAGGTCTTCCCTCTCCCCACGGAGATGGCCAGGAAGGTTCTCCCTCTTTCTTCGGTTTCCAGAGAACAAAATCCAGGAAATCCTCTTTTTCATCCTCTCCAGCAACCTTAATATCTCTATGTCCAGCCTCCAAATCATCTATATTCTTCTTTGAGAGCTTGCCATAGCCCGGGAAGCTCCTGGTTCTAAAGTATACAGTGCCATTTACTTCATAAGCATGCCCTTTATCAATCAGGGTCTTTACCATTTCAATCATGTCAGGAATTTCTTCTGTCGCTTTTGGATGTGTAGTTGCCTCCAGCACATTCAGAGCTTCCATATCTTTTTTTACCTCTTCAATATAGCGCTCTGAAATCTCAGCAGAGGTAACCCCCTCCTCCAGCGCACGCTTGATAATCTTGTCATCCACATCTGTAAAGTTAGACACATAATTCACATCATAGCCTTTGTACAGTAAATATCTTCTAAGTGTATCAAACACAATCATCGGGCGCGCATTGCCAATATGAATGTAATCATATACGGTTGGTCCACACACATAAATTCCCACTTTATTTTCATTAATCGGAACAAATTCTTCCTTCGCTCTTGTCATTGTATTATAAATTTTCATGTTTTCATTCCTTTCTGAACATGCTTATTGGCGGACAAAACAGCTTTTATGCTTTACCAGCCCACAATTAGTATATTTTTTACCGTTTCTTTTGTCAATGAATATTTGTAAATGGTTTTATAAAATCAAACCACCTCTGCAAAAAAAACTTTGTTTTGTTGTCTTCCCTTCTGGTTGAAAATATAATCCGCCAATTCGCTGGCTGACATTGTAATGATTTCTCCGTAACCGCAGTCTTTGGGCAACTTATCTTGTCTGCTTATCCGGACACCGTCATTCCTTTTCTCGAAAAAATACCATCCGGCATTTTCTGGCAGAATGGAGTCCTCTATCCGGAGAATACTTTTCTGTTCTGCAAAGTCCCGGAAGTCCTCCTGGAATAACTGCATAAATGTCTGTGCGTGCACAACTCTGACCATAAATGGAAAGGAAGCTGCAACCAAAACCTCCCCCAGATTGTTCCTTTTTGCATATTCCATCTGCACAGCCTTATAAAAATCCTTCTGAAACACACACTGTTCCACATTCATCCTGCCCTGTTCCACACCATACGCAAAAAAGCCCATAAAATATCTTAGTTCTTTCCTGCCATTAAAGCAAAATACCACATTTCCTCCCTGGCACTGCTTCTCCTTATAGAGCAAATCGAAATATTCCTGATTATGTATGGCAAAAACAGCATACTTTTTTTTCAGCAGACTGTGAATGGCTTGAAACAGCTCCTGCTGCTGCTTCCCCGTAAAGCATTGAAGCAGCTCTTCATATGTGGCAAACTGAAGTCTCCCTGTATCTGTTGTATCCGATATGTCGTATTCCGGAAGCATATACTCTGTTTTTTCAGCAATCGCTGTGAAGGAAAAAGGTTCATAATACCTTACATCTGCCGGCATCAAATACGTAAACGGATGCCTTTGACTGTACAGGTCTCCAAGTGCCTGCTTTATAAGCGCTGCCATAATTCCCTTTCGCCTTTTTGCCCTTGCAGTCCCCACCCCCACTATATAACAAAGCTGCATACGCTTTTTCTTAACCTGACAGAGATAGGGATTTAAATGCAGCATTCCCCCATCCTCTATTTTATAAACTGTATTTTTCACATACACATTGTTAAAATAAAAGGCTTCGTACTCCGGCGTATCCGCAAAGCATTCCCTCCAGAGCTTTCGGAGCGAAGCTTCCGCCGGCATTTTATCCTCCGATGTCAATATTCTGTTTATACTATATGCATTCTCTATCTGTTTCAATGTTACTCCTTGTACCTCTGACAGCCCTGACAGCCGGCACAGCTCCGCTCTGTCCGTTCCAGCACATCACTGTAATCATAATTTGCCACTGTCTCCAGCAGACAGACTGCCTGTGAGCTGATGCCATCCCCATTTCCGGTAAAGCCCAGACCCTCCTCTGTTGTTGCCTTAATGTTAACCTGGTTTTCTTCTATCCCTAATGCTTCCGCAATTGTTATCACCATATCCGGAATAAATGCTGCCAGTTTAGGTCGCTGTGCAATAACAGTGGCGTCAATATTACTGATAATATACTGCCTCTTGTCCAATAGACTTTTTACATGCCGAAGCAGTTCTATACTATCCGCCCCTTTATAGACCTCATCTGTATCCGGAAAATGTTTTCCAATATCTCCAAGAGCGGCAGCTCCAAGCAGAGCATCCATTATGGCATGAGTTAACACATCTGCATCCGAATGCCCCAGCAGCCCCTTTTCATAAGGTATATTCACCCCACCTAATATCAATTTTCTTCCCTCTATCAGTTTATGGACATCATATCCCATTCCTATCCGCATTGTATATCCTCCTGTCTGCTTTATTTCTCCTTAAAATACTCCAATAAAAATTCATACACACGTTTTGTAGATGATATACTTAGCCGTTCTTCTGTGGTATGAATATCCAGAATATCCGGACCCAGCGACACGCAATCCAAATCCTTGATTTTCCCTGCCAGCAGACCACACTCCAATCCGGCATGAATTCCCTCTACCACCGGTGCTTTTCCGTACATCTTCTCATACAGCGCTGTCACCTTCGGGCGCACCACCGATTCTTCTTTGTATTCCCATGCCGGATATTCCCCCTGCCGTTTTGTCTCTCCACCCAGCGCCCTGACAAGTCTCTCTACCCGGGATGCTATATAATGCTTCTTCGTCGTCACACTGCTCCGGATAGCATGCTGTAAAAATAAATGTTCTTCCTCTAATTTGAGGATTCCCAAATTTAAGGAGGTTTCAACTAAGCCTGAAACAGACATGCTCATTCCCTGAACACCGTTTGGAAGTACCATTAACAGAGTGAGCACCCTGGAGAGACTATCCTCCGTCAGTACAGTGCGGGATTCCGTCCCCTGCTCTGCCAGCTGAAGTGTAATACCCGAATCTGCCTTTGCATATTCCGATTTTAAAACAGAATCTAATATCTGGCATGTCTTCTGGAGCAAGGTGGCATCCGACTGCTCCACCCCAATCTGCGCTACAGCCTCTAACGGAATCGCATTATCCTTTTTGCCTCCTTCCATGGTGTACAGGGCAAAAGAAAGCTTGCTCTGTACTTCATAAAGCACCCTGCCAAGTATCAGATTGGCATTTCCTCTCTCCTTATCAATCTCACAGCCGGAGTGTCCTCCCAGCAGGCCAGTCACAGACAATTCATACCATACCAATTTCCTGGATTCCTCCCTTGCCACAGGCAGAACAGACTGCGTCGACAGACCGCCTGCACAGCTGCTTAAGAAAATTCCCTCCTCCTCAGAGTCCAGATTCAGCATCCGGCTGCCCTTCAGCATAGACAGGTCAATCCGGTTTGCCCCCTCCATACCTACCTCTTCCGAAACCGTAATGATATATTCAAGGGGTGGGTGGGAAATGGTATCATCATCTGCAATCGCCAGCATATACGCCACTGCAATGCCATCATCCCCACCTAATGTGGTATCCTTAGCCGTAACATAGTCCCCCTCAATTTGGAGCAAAAGGCCATCCGTTTCCATATCAATGTCTGCATCCGGCTTTTTTTCGCAGACCATATCCATATGCCCCTGCAAAATCAAGGGGTCTTCCTGCTCACGTCCGGCACTGGCTGGAACCAGCATTACCACATTATATAAGTTATCCTGATAAACCTTAAGATTTCTCTTTTTTGCAAATTCCACCAGATAGTCACTGACTGCCCTTTCATGATAAGAGCCTCTGGGAATCTTGCTAATTTCCTCAAAAAAATAAAAAACACCATAAGGTTCTAATTCTGACAATACACCCATACTTTCTCTCCTTTTCCAAGCCGTTCCGATTAGCGCTTTCCTTTTCTTTCCATAAAGTATACCATAGTTGCAATCAAAATACCAAAGAAAACAATTCCTCCGGCATTTCCAAGATACAAAACATCGGAAAGATTTATTTTATCCAGTATATTAGTGGTTCCTACCGGTATCATCGCACAGACTGCCAGTAAAATTCCCACCAGACCTTCCCCGGCAATCATTCCAGACGCATAAAGAATTCCCCGCTCTCTTGCTTTCTCATTACGCTTTTCATAAACCAGACGGAGAATTCCTCCTGCCATAATCGGAACAGACAAATGGATTGGCAGATACAGACCCACTGCAAATGGCAGCACAGGAAGCTGTAATATTTCGATGATAGCAGCTACCGCTACCCCGGCAAATACCAAATTCCATGGAAGATTTCCCTCCATAACTCCTTCAACCACCATTTTCATTAAGGTTGCCTGTGGCGCCGGAAGCTCAGAAGAGCCATATCCCCATGCCATATTTAACAGATACAGGACGCCTCCGATGGTAAATGCCGATGCCACTACCCCAATCATTTCTCCAATCTGCTGTTTTACTGGTGTTGCCCCCACCAGATATCCAGTTTTTAAATCCTGGGATGTATCACCTGCCATGGCCGCAATAATACAAATTACTGTACCAATGCAGATCGCTGCAATCATGCCCTCCATCCCTCTATTTCCAACTAATTTCAGTAAAAAGGTGGATATCAGCAGCGTTGCAATTGCCATACCGGATACCGGATTATTGCTGCTTCCTACAAGTCCCACCATTCTTGAGGAAACTGTAGCAAAGAAAAAGCCAAACACCACAATCAGAATGGCACCTGCAAGATTTACAGGAACTCCGGGAATCAGCCACAAGGCAACTGCAAGAACAACAATTCCCCAGAATACAAGCCAGCCAGGCAGTGCACTTGTATGGTCATGAGTTGAATCCTTTTCCATTTTATCCCCACCGGCAGTTTCATTTTCAGCATCTGCTTCTCCTCTTTTATACCCCTTTAAGGACTCCTGAAACGTCATCCATATCAATGGAATGGATTTTACAAGAGA
>ULOF01049664.1_pt1 | contig 12177 bp, 14 predicted proteins | sample 1952371 | NCBI WGS metagenome assembly ULOF01 (sample SAMEA4835597, study PRJEB28245) | human gut metagenome | biome: gut microbiome; material: fecal sample | place: Denmark | collected 2008 | reverse complement strand
AGAAAACTGCCACAGCCGCCGCAAGAAACCTAAAGATGATGAAGAAACCGAATCGATTGTCGATACATCTGAGCACGAATCAATGGTACATATACCGGACTCTGAAGATGATACCGACATCCCTTTCGATTAACGGAAAGGAGTGTTTATGCCGAAGGTAGAACGTGAAGTAAAAAAGGCGGAAGCTATCCGCTGGATGAACATCCTTGGCGTCAATCCTGACGTCATTAAAATGTTCGAAAAACAAGATATCGTCATGGCATGTTCCGGCGTGACCGGAACGTACTTACCACTCGCCGATCCCATACTCGAAGCCCAGATCCGTGAATTTGAACAGCAGTGGGATGACCTTGTTTATATGGTCATCCGCACTCCATCACCTTATGGATGGCTGGATTCGCTGTTGTTCATAGATAACTATCAGGACGAATGGGAATTCGCGAGTCAGGAACTAAAGGACGGCTACCTGCTGTCCTGGACAATCAATCAGGATTATCCCATCTGCTCAGACATGGGCAGCATAATCGTCGAACGCACACAGAGCGGCGGATTGATTCGCCGGGGTTAATAAGGAGGAAACTCATGCAGAAGAACAAAACATTGTATGTGGCCTATGGTTCAAATATGAATGTCGAGCAGATGCAGCATCGTTGTCCTACCGCCAAGGTAGTAACCAGTATGTTTCTGGAGGGCTACCGGCTTCGCTTTATGGGAGGCCATTATAGTGCGGTTGCTACGATCGAGCCTTCAGACGATGATCTTGTTCCTGTTACTGTCTGGGAGATTTATCCCGAGGACGAACGGAATTTGGACATCTACGAAGGATACCCGCACCTGTATCGCAAGGAAACCTTGAAACTGAAACTCGGCAAAAAGACATTCTCCGCGATGGTCTACATCATCAACGGCGAAAAGATGCTCTACGGTCAGCCGTCGAAAGCATATTTCGAAACTATCCGTGAGGGCTATATCTCTGCCGGGTTTGACCCTAAACTTCTCCATCAGGCAGTCGCCGAAAACTGTACGGAGGTAAGGCTTTATGGTTGATGAACATGAATTAGAACTTTCTGATGATAAACTCGCATATCTCTGCCACTGCATGGCGGAGGATATGACTTCAATCACAAGCAAACTTAGATCTCCATATTTCCAACAGTTTATCTGCCAACTCATTGAGTTTTGGTGTGGCCACTATGGTGAAGATGTGGATTTCTGCATTCGGAACATCCACGGTCTGGCCATGATACGTCGTTTTATAAACAACAGAAATGGCAATCCGCCATTCATGCCCATGTGAGTAATCTCACGGAAAGGAAAAAGGTGAAAAACTATGATGACTAAGAAAATCAAGGAACAGATTATGGCCATTCGGGACTCCGGAGAAACCAATATGCTGGACACCCGTACCGTACAGTGGATCGCTAATCGCGAAAACTACTTCGAACTCGTTATTTACCTTGAGGAGAACAGCCGGGAATATTGGAATTTCATTATGACCGGGGAAGCTCCGATGGCCGACGAAGATGAGGAGGACTGATGCCTATGGATGAACTACTTATGACCATGTGTCCAAGTTTAGAATCCGCTTATGAAGCTTTACAGGAAGTGCTCCCGAAAACGAACAGTATGGACTATCCGGCCTTCGGAGCGTTCTACTGTATGTTGCTCGAAGAATGGTGTTTGAACCACCACGAGCGCATTACTGACGTTATTGATCAGATATCTTCACTCATCCACGATGTGAACTCCGAGATGGGAAGCTATCAGGGCGGAACTCTATTTGTTGGAAGCGAGGTGATTTAAACGTCGAAGATAATTCAGATACATCAGTATCTCGAAGATCGTCGGAATCGTAAAGATTCCGACGATCAGCCTAAAACCGGCTTTATCCGGGATGTTATCAGATTGATCAAAGAATCTATTGCTTTATCTCTCGAAGAGAGTGATGAATACGATGATCTTTATGACGAATAACGGAAAGGAGGAAATATGTGGTCTGAAGGAACAATTGGCGTTCCGGCCAGTGTTGCCGGTAAACCTACTGCCGTACACTACTGGGTCAAACATTATAAGAACCCAAGCAAATACGGAATCAACAACGGTCGCATCTCGAAAGTGATGCTCAAGATCGATGGAGAAATCGTATGCAACTATGATCGTGGCTGGGATGTACACCCTACATGTAAAGCCGCTGAAGTTGCGTTGGAAATTTTACTTTATGAATATGATGGGAGGAATGAGGAATGAAGAGTTTTGTTGACGAAGGCCCGACTATCCGAATCTACTACGATTTGGAAGGTCAACGCCGTAAAGACTTAGTCAAAGCCCTCGGCGAAATCCTCTTATGGGAGCCGAAATATCTCGGAGCGCCAACATTTAGCTATGAAGTGGGCAATTATATTGTTACCAAAATCGGTGCGATTATTTGCCCCGAAAGCTGCACAAGAGAAATTGCCGAACAGATTATTCTGAAGCTCAAAGAACGTGGCTTTGACCATACTGGCTCGAATCTGATGTTATTCGTCGTATCATTGCCTCGAGCAATGTTCGATAATGCTTCACTTGAGAGACTCCACAATCTCGTTAAATCCAAGGAGACAATCCTGAAGGCCGCTCTCGGAGCGAGAGCGCTTCAAATCGAAACAACAGACGAGAAAGTCTATTTCCCTTGGTTTACGCTTAGCGGAGCAGATGGCGAAGCCGATGCCTACACGAAGCTGATTGCCGCTCTCGGCAAAGCAGCCCGTGAACAAAAGCGCATTTCATCACATGAAACGCCACAGGCTAACCTGAAGTATGCCATGCGCCTGTTTCTTGTCCGTCTCGGATTCGTCGGTGACGAGTACAAACAGGCCAGAAAAATATTACTCCGGGAGTTATCTGGGAACTGCAGTTGGAAGGCCGGACACGCGCCAGAACGGCGCGACATGGCCGATGATTCTGAAGGTAGTGAACAAGCTGAAAGGGGGAATGAATCCTAATGTATTATGGCAGAGTTTATACTCAGGCCTTCATCCGCCAGCTACGTGAACGATATCCAGAAGGAACTCGTGTAGAGCTGGTTTCGATGGAAGACCCTTATAACACAAAACTGAAGCCAGGCGATCAAGGCACTGTCACCTATATTGACGCGCAGGGAACAATCTTTGTTGATTGGGACTGCGGATCATCGCTTGGACTCATTTACGGGGATGATATATTTAGGATCGTAGAATGATCCGCTCCAAAGCCAGCCCCGGTTGGGACTGGCTTTTTCAAGATAATCCAACAATTTTAAGTAGAAAAATAACTATAAATTCTCCGCAGAAAGACTGGCTTTCTCTCGAGAAGAGAGCTATCATGCGATGACTACCCATGGAAGGAGGTAACGCTCTATGAGCATTTCAGCAATGGCGAATACGGCGCAGGCCCTTTCAGAATCTATGACGCCAAAATTCGCAGTATCTTATCTTCGCGTATCAACTCGCGGACAGGCCGAACGTGGTGGTGGACACGACGAAGGTTTTTCAATTCCAGCACAACGTGAAGCAAACAAAAAGAAAGCAGCATCCTTGGGAGCAATGGTCGGGAAAGAATTTGTCGACCGCGGTGCATCGGCTAAATCCGCTGACCGCCCACAACTCCAGGCGATGCTTGAATATGTCAGAGAAAACGCCGATCGTGTGGATTACGTAATCGTACACAAGGTCGATCGTCTCGCACGTAACCGTGACGACGACAGCGACATTATGCGCGTATTACGTGAGTGCGGCGTTCAACTAGTATCGGCCTCAGAGAGCATCGATGAAACGCCATCTGGTATGTTACTACACGGTATCATGAGCTCAATCGCCGAGTTCTACTCCCAAAACCTTGCGACGGAAGTTAAGAAAGGCATGGGCGAAAAAGTAAAAGGTGGTGGAACCGTAGGCAGAGCACCGCTCGGTTACATCAACGTGCGAAGAATTGACGATAAAGGACGCGAAGAACGCACCGTCGAACTTGACCCAGAACGAGCTCCACTCGTTAAACAAGCTTTCGAAGAATACGCGACCGGCGAATGGTCAATTATTAGTCTTGCCGAATATATGGCCGCATTAGGATTAAGTACGAGGCCGACACCAAAGATTCCATCCAAGCCCGTCACGAAAACATCAATCGAAAAAATGCTTAAGAATCCATACTATGCTGGAGTAATCCGATATAACGGCATTGAATATGACGGAGCTCATGAAGCGCTCATCGACCTAGAAACATTCAACAAAGTGCAGAACATTATACAGTCGCATCATAATGGAGAGCGAACAAGAGAGCACCCACATTTTCTGAAAGGGCTAGTTTACTGTTGGAATTGCAAATCCAGAATGGTCGTGACTCACGCAAAAAGTCATACGGGAAATGTATATCCATATTTTATATGCGCAGGAAGGCATCGAACGAAATCTGCAAGGCAGACATGTAAGATGCGCTCTATACTAATTGACGAAGTTGAATATCAACTTGAAAAGATTTTCGATAACTATTCAATAAAGCCCGAAGATCGATTCTTACTAGAAGCACAAATTCAAGATTTCATTAATAAAGAAAATGAGAAATTTAAGACTGAACTGGATGCGCTTCGTCGAGAGAAGGAAAAAATTGAGCATAAGCAGGAAAAACTACTTGAAGCACATTTCAACGATGCAATCCCCCTCAGTTTAATGAAGCGAGAACAGCAATCATTATCAAAACAACTCTCAGCTATTGAACATGAAATCAGCGTCCGCAGCACTACGTTCGATTATATCCTCAAGAATCTGTCTCTTGCCTTCGATCTAATCGAGGATTGCGGCAGAACTTATCGAAAAGCGAACGATAATATTAAAAAACTCATGTGCCAAGCTATATTCAAGAGAATCTGGATACATGAGGACGGGACAGTAACTACAGATTTTACTGACATATATAAGAATATCGTCGGCCCAATTGAGCATGATTTGATTAATCAGAACACGAAATCAGCGTCTGCCGAAGCAGACGCTGATTCTATCCACAAGTTACTCAAATCCTACTCAAATTTTTTTGGGCAGGGTTTGAATAACGAACTTTTGTAACTCGTCGGTATGCTTGATACTTGAACCCCCTTATTCCCCAGAGGGTGCATATTAAGTTAGAGGGTTCAAATGCGATAGATGCTTTTCTCCGGCAGTCCGTATCTCTTTGCGAGAGCCTTCTTTACGCTCAGGACTTCAGCTTCATCCGGTTGGCACCCGGTTGCTTGCAAAAGTGAATCATACAGCGAGATCGCCAAGTTGTATGACGCTATGCGGGTGCGTGGCTCGTTAAGGTCAGTGTCGGTCAGCTTGCACAACAAGTCCTTGATAAGCGCCAAACGCTCCTCTGAAGTTATGGTTCCCTTCTCCTCGAATGAGTTATTTTCATGGACGTTGTGGTCGGCTGCCTTTTTGAGCTTCTTCCCACAGACTGAACAGAATGCCGAATCAGCATCTATTACCGAACCGCAGTATTTGCAGTATGGCATATAATAACAGACCGCTAGTGTACTCCGAAGGGCTGAAGGAGTATCTTATCTCATAAGAAAGTGCTTGGATATCCAACCTATGAAACTGTTAGATGTCTTAACCTTAACCCAGATGTAACCATCTGCTGAGATTTCTTCCGTGCTAATAAGCTGTACTTCACTCCCTGCTTCCAGTTCACATATTATTTCGCTATCTGTTCCGGGTTCCTTCCTCAGATTTGCTCCGGACCTGAGATGAAAAGTGCCGAAATTAGGAGTTCCTGGAGTCGGAGTGGGCTCATTCGTATTATGATCTGGGGAATTGCTTGGGATACTACTTGGAATACTGCTAGGGATACTGCTCGGAGCTGGTGTTGGAGAGACATCCGTTACTGGAATGTCATCTTCGAACTCGGCAGTCTCGATCTTACTCATATCCGTGGAATCAACAATCACAAACTTACCGTTTTTCTTTCCGTGATCGTAATTACCAATATAGTATAGCCCGCCATGTAATAGTATTCCAAACCCTTCAGGGATGCCATCTTTGCTTGCTCCCCAGTAGTAATCGCCATCATCCAAAACCACAAATGCGCTTGGCGTAGGAATGGAAGTTTCTATCGGAGTGTTGCTTGGGCTCTCAGTTGGCAGCGGTGACGAGGTAACATTGGGCGGTTCAGGCTCCTTTAAGTTTCCATCGTGTTTAGCTAATTCAGCAGATAGCTCGTTAACCTGTTGCTGAAGATCGTCGACTTGTTGAGTTAGGCTTTTAACCTTCTTTGATGAAGAAACCCCATTAAGGATTAATCCCAACACCAATCCAACGATAAGGCAAATACCGAAAGGAAGAAGACGTCTTATCGGCTTTGGCAGCCGGAAACGCTTGTTACTCTTAACTCCAGATTGCTTTATCTTTTTACTTATAGAAGCATTGCCCGTTGTGCGTGTTTGACCAGTCCCGTGGTTTTTCACTTCATCGCTTCGGTTTCGACCAGCTCCGCGTTCAGTTCTCGGAAGCGGAGGCGTTTTTAGTTCACCGCCCGGTGTAATTTCTAGGCTGGCTCCCTGTCCTGATGGTGTTATATGGTTTTCAGAGGAATGGCTGGTACTTGAATCGCTGACGGTTGTCGGTTTAACTGGTGGTTGGTCTTGTATGGATGGCTCTACCTTTTTCTCAGTTCTAATGGGAGGTAACCCAACCAATTCTCGTTCTTCGTTTGGCCTCTTGTTGATCCTAGTGAAGAAAGCATCCTTTCCCCCATAATCACGAAAACGAATGTCTTGATATAAGATGGAGAAATCCTTGTGGCATTTGTGACAGTATGTCTGCTGCAGATAGTTGCGTGCTCCACAGCTGCACAACCATGTCGGATCATCCTGCATCTCTATGGGATAATCAATCCTACTCAGAATAGCAAGGCTAATGTCATCATCAAATTGCGAATCCGTAGTCTCTGTAAGCTTTGAAATCCGTTCTCCGATGACTCTCTTGGCGTCTTCTTCCGTTTTTGAAACACTTACCGCATTAAAGTAAAGACCGGCTATCCTTTGAACATGTTTAGATCCCTTTAGATAAAGCTCGTTGTCAAGGCCGTCTGAGGTTAGTATTATTCCGATTATTCCATCGCGTTCGAGATCAAATGCCTGCAGATACAAGTGTTTTGATGCCTCTGCGTCCAAAATGGCATTAGTTCCATTAGCAGAGTGATCGCTGTCGCTGATTACCATAGAATCTGACTCACGAATGATTAGCGCGGCGCTGTCGCCAAGTCTGCCAACAGCGGCATAATTAGATCTCTTGTCAACAACAACAAATACTAACGTGCAGTCCAATTCTGAGATAGGAATAGACAATTCAGCCGCTTTTTCTTTAACCGAACCTGTAACGGCAGCAATAATGTCATCCTCGATACCATTTTCATGCTTTACTATTCTTTCCAAAAGCAAGGCAGGAAAACCGCAAACAGTATTTGTTGCAACTTCTGCGGCAACTTCTGATTTTTTTAATGAACCAAGACCGTCAGCCAATGCTGCAACAATCCATCTATCATCTTGGCTAACGCAAACGCTGTCTTGGCAACAAGTGTTGCTCTGCTCATGGGATATGCCTTTTTTCTTAAATGATAAAAACTTCCACATTTTATTCCATCTCCATATTAAAAAATTGAGGCCGAGAATAATAACGCATTCCTTCACATCTCATCTTAATCATTCCTGCTGTAAATCTTATCAATCTCCATTGTTTCATATTCCAGACAGGTCGGCAAGTAATTCGTTCATTTCTGTCTTGATTGTTTTGATTGTCTCACTTGGCTTCTTTGAAAAACTCACAAGAGCACTATTGATGATTAAATCAAATACTTTGTAAATGGCCAGATTCCGCTCCTCATCGGTTCCTGTAATATGGAAGAAACCATCTGAAAATACCTTTGAGAATTCGTTCAGTATCTTTTTGTTAATCCTATTGCCAACGCCAATTACGAAAGGAACAACCATCTCAGATATTTTAATACCATCATAACAATGCTGCTTGATTAACGAAATAGCTTCAGTCTGGATGTCTTTCCCTTCATTTTCATCAGGGTTTCCGTCGGTAACAATTACCAAAAATGGTGCATAATATGGAATCTCAGAGTTTTTAAGCCGATTACGCATCGAGTCAAGTTCGTTTATTGACTTTATTACAGCTGCAGACAAACTTGTCCCCCCATGTTCTACGGTAGAAAACTCAGGAACGGTTAGTCTTTTTAAAGACGTAAAAGGAAGAAAAACGTCAACATTACTGCTAAAGGTGATAAAAGATAATTCGGCAGCAGTAGCAGCTTTAGGGTGAGCTTTTAACTCGGTAACAAAACGCTTTACGGCATCATTTAGCAGTTCTATAGCAGATACATCGTTCCCCTCTCTCCATCTCATAGAAGGAGATACATCTAGGCAAAAAACGACAGGCAATCGTTTGCTTGTATTCGTCTCTGGTGGAATATCCTCAACTATATGCGTAAATTTTGGTCCTTGTCCTCTCATAGAAAGCCCCTCTCTTGAAATGCAAGTATAGGTAATTAAATGCCTGATAGATCTTCAAGCAGTTCATTCATATCCGCTTGAATCGTCTGAACGATTTCTCTGCCAGAACAATTCAGATGGATACTTTTCTTTGTACTGTTCCCAATCATTTTGAAAACCTTATTAAACTCAAGCTGTGCGTTTTTCGCAGTACCTTTTATCGGGAAATAGCCTTTGGTAAAACCTGCGGAATAGTTGTTCAGAGTCTGAGCATCAATGTTATCGCCAACCCCTATGATAAAGGGTACTATTATCTCGGAAGCTCCGATATGCGAGTCACAGTGGCTCTTCACCAAAGCCAGAGCCCGGTTATACTTTTCAAGGTCATCGTTCCTATCGGGATTTCCATCAGTAACCAGCACTAAAAACGGCGCATAGTATCCTATTTCGCTGTTTTCAAGTTGCTTGCGTCGTGTTTCGATTTTCTCAATCGATCTGAGGACGGCCGCCGCCATCTGAGTTCCTCCGCGTTTAACAGGGGCGAAGGTCGGAGTTTTCAATGAACTAATGGACTCAAATTCGGTATCCATTTCGATATTGGTACTGAACGTTACAAATGCAATCTCTGCAGCAGTTCTTGCTTTGGGATCGCTCTTTAGCTCCTGAACAAAATTAGAAACAGCGGCATTTAACAATTCTATAGAGGAGCTGTTGCTCCCCTCCTTCCATCCCATTGATGGAGATACATCAAGGCAGAAAACGATAGGTAAACGCTTGGAGGCGTTTGTCATAGGGATAGCATCCTCGGCCACTACATGGTTCCATTTTTGATTGTCTGTAAACATTTCTTTCTCCTTTCCTATCTTAAAAGTCAAATATCATAAGGCCATTACTGTGTAACAGTCTTGACCTTTAGTTCGTTATGCTAACAAGATCAATATCTAGCCATAAAGAGTGGTCACAGGGTGCACTGGACAACCGCTCCATTACAACTCCGTCAATTGTTTTTGCGTTCTTAAGTCGCACAAAGATTGACGTAGTATTTCCAGAAATATAAACATCTTTGACTCTGACCCATTCCCCTGAAGAGGTGTGAACATACACTGCCCAGTCGCCATAGGGAGTTCCAGTATTAAAATCAATGTTATCAAGGTGCAATGTAACCTGGAAGCTACGAACTTTATAATACGAATACAACATTGTTGGATGTACATACCAGTAATCCAGTTCAGCCCAATCATCAGAGTAATACCAAGAAAAATCATCTATATACCTCTGATTCGAATCTGAACTTATCTGCAGCTTAACTGTAGTACTTGAACCTACATTTGAACCTTCGGATACCGATTGATGAATAATATAATACGGCTCACTTACACAATCGCCATCATACCACCAAACTTGGAAATTGATTCCCAGTTCATTCAAAATAGAAGCGGCATCTGACTGGGTTCTACCTAATAGATTAGGCATTACCGGTTTGGGAGTTGCGGTTGGCGCCGGAGTCGGTGTGGGCGTGGGAGTCGGCTTGGGCGTCGGAGTTGGCGTTGGAGTCGGTGTAGGCTTAGGCGATGGAGTTGCCGTAGGCTTGGGCGTTGCGGTTGGCTTTTGAGTGAGTGCAGCTGTTGGGCGAGCTGTTACTGATAAGGCCTGTGTTAGTTTTTCTTGATGATTCGCAGATTCCGTTGCCATAGAGTACTGATTATAGTTTGCAGAAGACTGATTAACACACGAGGTGAACTTATCCGAGTTTCCCGCTATAGCAAATACCGCTATTGCAACTGCTAAGATAATTAGGATCCAGAGCCATACTTTTCGCTTGGTTTTGGGATGATCGCCGGGGTCTTCTTCTTTTTCTCCCTCCTCGCCTTCTTCTGTCTCGACCTCATTTTTGTCGCTAATAGTATTCCCTGTGGGCTGAACCTTTGTCAACTGGGCCGCAAGCAACTCCCCGTAGGTTTTGTTTTTAGAAGGATTCTCTGAAAGATCATTATAGGCGACCGAAAGATGTTCTAACAGGGTTTCAGCCGAAGGGACTTTGACGCCTCTGAAGATTTCGGTAAATAGCTCCCAAAGATTGTCCGGGAACAAACACTTTCTAAAAAGAAATGGGTAATTGGGATTGTCATATTTAAACTTTCCGCTATATTCCGAAATGGGCGGGTCACCCAGAGATAACAATGAAAAAACAAATAGATATAGCGCATCAATACAGTAGTCTATCGCGCCTAATTTCTTTGTTGTATCGTATTCGCGAGACGTTTGATTGCCGGCACAGTATCCGCTGAAATAGTTGTTGAAGCCAAAGCTATCGGTATCCCACATTTGTATTGTCTTATTATTATTTGCAACTGTCGCAAAGTTTCCAATATTAAAGTCGGAAATGAAAAAACCATAACTATTGAGATAGCAAACCTGCCTGACTATCTTTATCGCAAGCTCAATAGCAGTTGACTGCCTCATATTGAGATACCGCTCGGGAAGGTTTATGTCTCCAAGGAAAAGGGGATTACGATCAAGGTTTTCATCAGTTTTAACATATCTCTCGATGAATCCTGCCGGAATGGTACACGCTTCGTCATAGTATAGAATATCCCTGGGGAAGATAGCCCATGAGATCCCCATCTTTTCGTTCATACCGACAAGATCGAGTATGTTGGCTAGTTTTTCCCTTGAAAGCTTCCCCTTTTTAAACACTTTTGCAATTAGGTCATTTCTGCCCTTTATTCGATAAAGGTTAGCTTCGAGACCGGAGTTAAACTCGTCTCCGAGCGTTACGCGATTACCATTTGCGCAAAACAGAATTGAGCTTTCTGAAATCTTAAAACTAAAAGCAGGCAATGGAGCCAGTACCGCGTTTGATATCTCGTATCGGCTTCTTACACTTTCAAATTCAGCAGAACGAATAAAACGGTTTTCGTTTAGATCATAAATATCGGCATCCAGAGAATTGAGTATAATCCTCTGAATGAGAATTTTATTAGAAGTAACAACTACAAACTTTGCTTTAAGACTGACCAATAACAATATCATGCCCCATGTATCATTATTGATTTCCCGCTTTTTATCCCCTGTTGAATCCATATTCAACTTCTTAGGATTCAAGGTTTCTAGAAAAGCAACATTTTTCTCGTATGCTGAACGTCGCTCATCGGACAGTACTTCCTTGTACTGCTCTATTTCAGCATTGAACGAGTTTGCGACATAAACTTCTATCGAAGAGAGGCCGTTCTTCACCTCAGGAGTAAACTCTGATGAGAAGAATGCTGAATCCAGCAGTGCTATTTTGTAGCCATTGAACAGTTCTGACATAATCAAACACCTACCTCAAAATTATTAGTTAGCATCAGGGTTCCTGTTATACTCTCCTAAAGCTGTGTCGCATTCTGCAAACACTTGTTTACAATCAGATAACGTGTCGCACATTATCTTAAGAATGTCAAACAACCCAACAATATTCTTCTTTATAGTTTGAGCATCTTGAGCAAACGCAGTTGCTCCTCTGCCTTTCCAACCGGCAAGCAAGGTCGATACTATACGGTCATACTCGCTGTTCAACTCGTTATAGGAATTGATAAGCGATTGTTTTTTTTCAAGAGCAGCATCAAATGCTTTTGTATCCAAAAGGACATATCCGTTATCAGTCATTTTAACCTCCTTAGGGGAACCTCTAAAAATTAGTTCCCAGTATTAAA
>ULOF01043160.1_pt1 | contig 12182 bp, 10 predicted proteins | sample 1952371 | NCBI WGS metagenome assembly ULOF01 (sample SAMEA4835597, study PRJEB28245) | human gut metagenome | biome: gut microbiome; material: fecal sample | place: Denmark | collected 2008 | reverse complement strand
GCTTTGCAAACGACCAGCTCAGACGTTTGCAGATGGGACTCCTTCGTAATGGGGCCTCGCCGGAAGCATTCAAGAACAAATTCGAGAAGAGAAGCCTGGAACGGTCGATTACCGGATGGGGCAAGGATGACATTTTTGAAATTTCCATCAGTGAAGATGCGGATGAAGAAGGCAAACATCCGCTCCTGATTTCTGGCAGCTTGAACGATTATCCAGTCACCTCTCTAAAGTCGCTGCTAAAGAGTCTGACTACGACCATCGACCAGTATGAGCAGCCGCAGCATCCGAAAGCACAAAAAGATGCTGCCCACATCAACAAACACGCGATGCACATTGTGCGGTTGTACTACACGGCGTTCGATATTCTGGAAAAAGGCGAGATTATCACTCACCGAAACAAGGAACGCGAGGAACTGTTGGCGATTCGCAACGGCAAGTACCTGCGTGAAGACGGGTCGTACGCACCCGAATTCTTTGAGTTTGTTGATGCGCTTGAAAAGAGATTTCAGGATGACGTGAGGAAAACCTCTCTTCCTGCTAAACCTGACTTTGGAAAAATTGAGGAGCTTCTGGTGGAAATCAACAAGTCATATTTGCGGCGCGTCATGTAATTGACATGCTATCAGCAACAAAATACTGCTCGTCCATTTGAATATGGGCAGCAATTTTTGTTGCAAAACCGTGCGAATTGAAGATAATGAAAATGTAGTTAACGGAAGTAAAGGTGATGCCGATGCAGTAAAAAATATAAATAGTGCAAGATTGAAATGTCACAAAGGACGGCCGACCCGTTACCGGCTACCGGTTGAAATAGCAGTCCTTGAGGCTGCGTAAGATTATAAAGAACTCCTATTACTTTTTTGAGTAATGGGGGTTCTTTTTTCCTCTAAAAACGAAAGCATACGCCAAGGTCAATATCTGCAGCCTTAGAGACATGAAACTGTACACCGACTGCGGCTTGATGTTTAACGATATATCATAAAGTAATGCTATCTTTCTGCCGGAGGGGGAGTCAAGCAATTAAAATTATAATAAACACTTGCCAACTTGTGCGATTCGCATACAATCAAGGATAGAGACAGATAAAAGCAAATAACAACCATCCGGCAACATAGATGACAAGTGGAGACGTAAAATGATTGAGCAGAAAGACAGTGAAATTCTGGAGCTCGCGGGGTTTGCAGACCGGAACAGAAAGGCCAGGGAGGTTTATTCAGAGCCTATTTTCGTACAGGTGAACAGCAAGCTGGCAGCCTACACGATACCGGGAATGCGTTCGGAAGGAACGACCTATGATGTTCCGACTTACTCGGCACTGAAAGGTGCAATGGATTCCATCTACAAACATGTCGGTATGGAAGCGATTCCGACGGCGGTGTACATTCACTCTCCTATAAAAAAGACGCGTATCCTGCTGCGAAATATTGAGAACATCGAAGGAATGCGCTCCCGCGAATGCTTAACGGATGTTTGCTACACGGTCGTTGTACGAATCGTAAGAATGGATAACATGGCTTTAGAAAGCGACCTCACAGTGCAGTACAGGAATTTCTTAGAGTACGCTTCCGACAGCTGTGGGATGGGATATCCGTATCTTGGCGTGATGGAAACGCCCATGTATTTTCATCCTGTAACGGAAGCTGAAATCATTCCGACGCTGCCCATCACATCTGATTTGTGCAACATGCCTCTAACGCCGGATTATACGAACAAAATTGAACCGGATTTGGTTTGCAGGCATCTTCGCATCGAGAATGGTGTCATCGATTTTACGAAGGGGGAGTATTTTCGCTGCTATGGATATTCTGAATGCGCTGGTTAAGCACTATGATGCGATGGCAGCAGCTGGAAATGCAACGCCTTTCGGCTGGACACACAAGTTTGCTCAATATGCCGTCGAACTAAACGATGACGGAGAAATCGATAGGATTTTCGCTCTCGGTGATTTATCCGATAAAAAGAACAAAGGCGAGGAATTCGAGATGCCAACACGCAGGCCACGGTCTGGCAAGCTGCCGATTCCGTATGTGTTCTGTGATGATGCGGAACATCTTCTCGGCAAAGTCGGTGAAGCGAGCAATCTTGTTCGATACACTATGATGCGCGACGCAGTCTTTATGCTGCGTGACCTGTTGGGACATTCTAAAGCCTTAGATGTCGTCTACAAGTTCTACGAAACGTGGGACCCAGAAAAGGCGCTTGACAATAAATGTGTCAGCGACGTAATGGAGGCGAAAGGCCAGGAAAAGAAAACCTTTATCCTGTTCTACAATGGCGTTCCAGTTTTTGATGATGAGACATTTCGCAAAAGCTATGCGGCGATTGTCAATAAATATGGGGAAATGCCGATTGATACACTCAAGGGCGGTGAAATTGCTCTGTTGCCGGAACCTATCAAGATTCGAAGTATGATAAGCGGCAATATCGGGTTTAAGGCTCGCTTGTTTCGAGCCATCACGGCATGGGGAAACAAAAAGAATGGCCCTGTCACAAACACTCTTTTGTCCAACAACAAAGCAAACACCGAGTATTTCGGACGTCAGCAGGGCAACGCCATCCCCATCACAATGCAAGATGAACATAAGATTTACGAAGCGGCTACAGATTTGCTCGGCTCCAAACATCGGTTTCCGGTTCCGGCCACTTCACAGTCTCTTTATTCAAAGAATCAAATTATCTGGTCGGATGATATGCCAACAAAGCTGGAAGACGCGGTCATTGACCTATGCTGTTGCCGCAGTGATAAAGCTAAAACTATCTCTCAGGCAAATGAATCAGGTTCTGAAACCACTATCAGAATCCTTGAAAAAACAAAACTCTATCAGGGACGAATCACGGTTCTTTCGGACATTGAAAAGAACTTAGTCGTCAACGTCTGGAATCTTGATATGAATGATAAGGGATGTTCTGCATCCAGCTTTACGCAGATGACGCTTGGCGAGCTGCTTGGAAACTTTGCCAAGCATTACACTGACATGGAAATTGACCGAAGCCAGACTTGCCGAGATGCGGATGGAACCAGCCGAGATTTTGCAAGAGCCATCAACATCTACAACTCACTTTTCGCCAAAAACAGTGATGGAAGCACGAGTTCTTTCAACAACGCTCTTTGGAAACAACTGAGTATCAGCATTTATTCCGGAACAAAGTATCCGGAGCAAGTCCTTTCCCTGGCACTACTTCGGTCCTGCCGTTTGCTTCAGCAAAATAAGAAAGGCAAAGAAAATCGCATCACGGCGTCTTTGGCCGGTATCACAAAAGCGTTCTTAATTCGCAATTACGGAGAGAATATGACGATGGGACTCAACCCAAACAACACCAGCCCTGCTTATATCACAGGACGAATCTTCGCACATATGGAAAGTGCGCAGAGAAAGATTGACCCCAACAACCAAACCACTTACGCTAAACGGTTCTTTGAGCGAGTTATGATGAACCCGGCAAAAACCATGCCGGAGCTTCACAAGAGTTTCCTTCTTTTGAAGAACAAGGCTAAAGCGAATGGCATGAGAGGTCTTTATAATTCCTGCGACAAGAAAATTATGGCTCTTATCGATATGCTGGATGGCAACTATCCCGACCATCTATCCGAAAAGCAAAAAGGTGAATATCTCGTCGGATACTATCAGCAGCGAAGCGCAAACATCAAGGATGCCGAGGAGAAGAAAAACCGGAAAGCCGCCAAAATTGAAACTAATAATACGGATACTGCGGCAACCGTTGCAACACAAAAGGAGAAGTAACAATGTCTGAACTCGTTAAGAATCCTATCACCATTGTTCTAGCGTTTGATGCGCAGAACTGTAATCCCAATGGGGACCCCGACAACGACAACAACCCGCGTCAGTTTGAGGATGGAATCGGGTACATGTCGTCCGAAAGCATCAAATATAAGATTCGCAGCTACATCCGTGACAAGGTCTTATTTGACGGTCTGGAAAAGAACAGCCATGCACTATATTGCAGCCCCGATACTTTTTCCATTGAGCGCAGCGTTAAAGAGTGCCTGGAGCCTATCATCGGCAAAAAAACCAAAGGCATCCCCGATGACCAACAGCTGGAGGCTTATAAGGAGCTGTGCCGGTACTACTATGATACTCGCATGTTTGGGCTTGTGAATACGAGTTATTCCAACTGCAGCCTTCTCAGCCGCATCAAGGGTGCCTGCCAGGTATCTATGCCGATGTCCTATGACCCTATCGAAATCATCCCGATGACGATTACTCGCTGCTGCGTTGCTTCCGATGCTGAACGCAAAGGCGAAGATAAAGGCGCCAAGAAGGGCGTCAGTATTGACGAAAGCGACGATGGAGTCGAAAAGAAGACGAAAGACCGCATGATAGGCCGTCGAAGCATTATCAGATATGGGCTGTATCACATGAGCATTCAAATCAACAGTGCAATGGCACAGCGTAACGGTGTTACGATGGATGACGTTAATTTGTTGATTGATGCGCTGCAGCATATGTTCGAGGAAGATATGAGCTCCAGCAGAGCCCTAACGCTGCGTAAGTTGATTGTCGTTGAGCACACCAAACCGATGGGAAATGCTTATCGGGACACCATTGAGCGGGCACTGGCGGCTCGACTGAAGCAACCTAATGATGCACCTACATCTTATGAGGATTACGAGGTGACTTATCACCGCGAAATGCTGCCTGATGAGGTCAAGGTGACTGAGTATAATTATAACAGTCAAAGCGTTTGACAAAAACTAATAATTGCTGGTCAACACAACTGTATAAGATTGAAAACACAATAGTCTGCCTCTTGTTAATACGTTGCAAGTGAGAACCTGCGGGACTACAAAAGTGATGCACTATGCCACATATGATTGAAACGATATTTTGCTATGGTGCGGAAATGCAGCGGCTGCAGGTAACACAACTGCCGTAAGAAAGGCTACAAAGCGGCCCATGAGGTCGCGTAAGATTATGCGCTCATTCGCAAGTCGCGGGTGGGCGTTCTTTTTTGCCCAAAAAACAAAAATAAACATAGTAAAAAGCCTTGCACATCTGTGCGAACCAGATATAATAACCCTAATAAGATAAAAATTGTGCCCTGACGGCATCTGAATTGGATGCTGCCGGGGCATTTTTGCTTGTTAAGGAGAATTTGGGGCTATTCAACTTTTTCCGGGGGTCTGAATAACTCATGAGCACAAAAGTCCATAAAGGAGGTGAGTCACTTTGAAAGTACATAAAGGCTATAAATTTCGGCTAGTGCCTACAGAAGAGCAAAAAGTTAAAATCAATAAAACGCTCGGTTGCTGTCGTTTTGTATATAACTCTATGCTAGATAGGCGTATAAAAGCTTATCAACGGCGCGGCGAAAGTATGAGCTATATTGATACACAAAATCTGCTTCCTCAGATGAAAACTTATCTTCCTTGGCTTGCTGAAGTAGATAGTCAAGCACTCAAATATAGCTGTCGTCAGTTAAATAATGCCTATAAAGGCTTTTTCGAAGACGGTAAAGGGTTCCCCCAATTCAAACGAAAACGGGGAGAAGAAAGCTATACAACTACAAAAGCAAAAAGCATTAAAGTTGACGATAAGTACATTCAGCTTCCGACACTTGGGAAGATGCGTTATCGTAAGAGTCGCAACATTGAGGGACGCATCTGTAAGGCAACAATCCGTCGCTCAGCAAGCGGCAAATACTATGTAAGTATTCTTTGCGAAGTAGAAGTAATGCCGCTTCCGGTTAAAGATACCGTCATCGGTTTAGATGTTGGCATCAAATCTTTTGCTGTTGACAGCAATGGAAAAGAATATCCAAACAATAAATATCTTCAGAAAGCGGAAGCTAAACTAAAGCGTGAGCAGAAAAAGCTGTCACGCAAAAAGAAAGGTTCTGCCAACTGGGAGAAGCAACGTATCAAGGTAGCTTGCTGCCACGAAAAAGTGACCAATAAGCGAAAAGATGCCCTACACAAGTTGTCATCTACACTGGTGAAAGAAAACCAAATCATCTGTGTAGAAGACATCAATGTAAAGGGTATGGTTCGCAATCATAACCTTGCTAAAAGTATTTCCGATGCTTCTTGGGGAGAGTTCTTCCGACAACTTGATTATAAATCCAGTTGGGCAGAAAGAGTAGTTGTAAAAATACCAACCTTCTATCCAAGCAGCCAGACCTGCTCTTGCTGCGGCTACCAAAACAAAGAGGTAAAAAACCTCAATGTTCGGCATTGGGTCTGTCCGAAATGTAACACATCACACGATAGGGATAAAAATGCAGCAGAAAACATTCTAAAGAAAGGAATGGACATGCTGGCTACGCCAGCCGCCTCATAACCACAGGCAGGCAGTACGGTCAGGACGACCGAATCTTAAAGTCTGTGGAGAGCGAACCTCTATCAAGGGCTGCGGCCTGCGGTAAGCTCGCTCTATGAAGCAGAAATCCATACTGAGTAACGGGGCAGCCCGTGAAAAGTTGGAAGTCCGAATTTGGCTATGACACTGAACAACTTGTCAAGCGAACAGCAGGAATTCGTACATTTGGCATTGTCGGGCAAAAACGTATTGTGTGACGCCTGCATCGGCAGCGGAAAAACATCGACTATCAACGTACTCTGCGATGCATATCCTCCAGAACGGCGTATCCTGTACTTGACCTATAACCGATTACTCAAACTTGACGCCAAAGACAAAATCAAAAATCATAATGTCTTGGTCCAGAACTATCACGGATTTGCAAGCTTGCTGCTGAACAAAAAGGGAATCCGAAATTGCGGGCAGGGTGAACAGCTCGTTATGGTATTGGAAAAGAAAATTCCGATTCCGCCAATTGATACTCTTATCATTGACGAGTATCAGGATATCAATGACGAGATTGCGGAACTACTCAAATATATCCGTTCTCAGAATCCGAGCCTTCAAATCGTCGCAGTGGGCGATATGAAGCAGAAAATCTACGATGATACAGCGCTGGATGTCTGGGAGTTCATGCAGGATTTTCTCGGCCGCCATGAACAGGTGGTTTTCACGAAATGCTTCCGTATTTCCCATGACCTGGCGGAACGGCTCGGCAATATCTGGGGAAAGACCATCAACGGCGTAAATGGCTCCTGCATTGTGGAACAGATGTCGGTCGATGAGGTGACGGAGTTTCTGAATAAACAAAACCCGAAAGATGTTTTGTGCCTGGGCGCTCGAATCGGAGCTATGACAAAGGTGCTCAATGACTTAGAGAATCGACCGGGGAACCTCTATGACAAGCATCATGTCTATGCAAGTATCGCAGACAATGATGGGAATAAGGCAGTAGCACCCTCCTCGGATGTTGGTATCTTCACAACTTTTGACGGCAGCAAAGGTATGGAGCGGCCTATCTGCGTTGTGTTTGATTTCACGGAAGAATACTGGTCGTCTCGTACAAGCAAACCGATGGCACGATATGAGATTCTTCGAAATTTGTTTTGTGTCGCAGCAAGCCGTGGAAAGCAACGAATCATTTTCGTAAACTCAGACCATCCGTTGAGCGATAAATCTCTGATGACCCCAACTGAAACTCTTCGCGGATTTCCGCATCCGTTCGCATTCTCTGAGATGTTTGACCATAAATTCATCGAGGATGTAGATGCCTGCTATAAGCTGTTGGAAGTCACACCGATTGAACGTAATGATACCACGACCATTGATATCCAGACGGCAGATGCAATGATTGATTTGTCTCCCTGCATCAGCATCTACATGCAGGCGGGATTCTTTAATTCCTACGATATAGATGACGCACTTGCGTATTACATGGACCTGCATAAAGACATGCAGTATTTGAAAATCAAGAAGGGCGCAACGGTCGAGGATAAGGTTCTACTGCTCACAGCACTCGAAACGAATCAGTGCAGGTATGTAAAACAGGTCAAGCCTCCTTTTGTGAACGCAAAAGCCAAAATGTCGCTCAGTATGCGGCTTGGCACCGTGTTCACTCCCGATGAGTATGTTCAGGCACGCGGAGATATCGATATCCATACTAATGACCATAAAGTGATTTATGCCTCGGGCCTTGCGGATGTCGTAAAGAACAACACCGTCTACTGCATCAAGTTCATCAGCAGTCTGGCACACAAGCATTTTCTGCAGTGTGCGGGTTCTATGATTGCGCTGGGTCTTCCATATGGCGTTGTCTGGAACGTGAAAAGTAACCTGATGTACAGCGTAAAAATCAAGGATAAGGACGCTCTGATTGACGCAATCCTCAAGTGCATCACGAAACGAGCTTACAACGGCGCGGATTATTACATCTGCCGAAAAGGCTTTGTACAGGATACGGCATCGATTATCGACCGCTGGACTGACGACGGATATGCGGAAGAACCCACCGCCATCACTTCCGGAGATGGTATCGCCATCATCAAGCAAGGAAGCCGTTATTTCGTGATGGATGGAGCACGCCGAAACACTCTGAACGATAATTTTGGGCTTGGTTTTGCCGATGTGAAAGACGCTTGTCTTGCTTATGCGAAGAGTTGCGAACTTCAAAAAGCCGTGGACCATGATTCTCCTTATTCCGAAGTCGAGTTCTGGCTCGACCAGAACAAGGCGTTTGAGGAATACATGACTCAGGTAAGCCATGAAATCGAGCAGCACAAAGAAGGACCGTATGCAAAATACAAGTCTTTTGCCACACCTGTTGTCCAAAAGATGCTGGCGGAAAAGGGACTGACCATCATGTTCCCGGAAAAGGTCCTCATCAAGGTCTGGAAGATGCGCCGTGTCGAAGATGCCATGTATCAGAAAATTGAAGAAGCAAAGAAGCAGAACAGCTCCAATGTACCGCTTGATGAGGCGTTCTTTGACTCTGAACTGGTGGATTCCGTTGAGGGAAGCATCGAAAGCGCCAAGGCGAAATCCAAGCCCAAAAAGGAATCCGCATTACCGTTCTCCAAGTACGGTGCAGATGAAAAGAAGAGTTACCGTGTCGTGAAGAGTCCTGAACTTTCAAAGCCCAACCAGCCCCGTTATGTTGTGGTCGAGACCGCTACTGATAAAGTCTTGGATAATGCTAACGGATATGGCTACCTTTCCTATCAGGCTGCCTGGAAAGGCTATTCGTACAAGAGCAAGCATCATCTGGACGGCGCAAAGAAACCGATAAGTAAGAGTGCAAAAGAGCAGGCAAAGAAAAAGGCGGCTTTCTTTTCAACTGACTCAGAGCAGCTCAGCTTTGGCTGATTCAGAAAATCAACAACAGATTTCACGATTAAAAGGAGGAGGAAATCATGGCAGCCAAAAAGGGACGGAATTACGCTCCATGTGGACCATATAATTCCGGTATCTAAAGGCGGGAAGACGGAACCTGAAAACCTTAGAACGCTGTGTAGTATTTGTAATCTTGGAAAAAGCGACAAATACGACGAAAACGGACTAAACTGATACCAAAATGGTATAATACCAAAAATCCAAAACAAATCCCATCACGAAAGGAGCCATACCATGTCCACCCTCAAAAACGGCGAGTTCGGCATCGACTTGGACAAGGAGAAAATTCTCTGGACCGACCGAAAACGCCACACCATCTTTTCTCTGCCCCTGTCCTTCACGAAGTACACCCTGACCGAGACCAAACTTATCATCCAACGTGGCTGCTTTAACCTGCGCGAGGATGAGATTCAGCTGTACCGCGTCCGGGACATCGCGTTCAAGCAGAACTTCTATGAGCGTCTTTGCCGTGTAGGTAGCATCCATCTCTGCTCCACGGATGCCATGACACCGGAAATCGATATCCGTCGTATCAAGAACCCGCGCGATGTCAAGGAAGTGCTTTCTAAGACCATCGAGGCTTGCCGGAAAGCGAACGGCATCCGTACTTCGGAAATCATCGGGGACCATGGCCACTTCCCAGAGCCTGACCCACATGGTATGCCGCCTGAACCATGCCACGAACATCCCCATGACTAATACGAGCCCGTACAGATTCAGTTCTGTGCGGGCTATTTTTTGTTTACAAAGAAATTTTTGGGTGGTGAGGCAGTTGACCAGCTATGCGAACGGCTTAGAATTATAAGTGCAATAAGCAAACACACATCGACACAGTCAACAACCCCGCCAAAACCGGCTGAACCAGTATTACAAGACTGCCACCTGGCAGCGGGTTGCCAAGCGTGTCAACAATGGGGATTTCCCGTACAATGTTTACGATGCCAACGGCGGTATCGTGAAACCCGAAACCAAGAAAACCAAGAAAGCTGGGTAATGCCATCAACTTGAGTCTTTGCAGCTGTATGGATGTTGCAAAACTAAGATATAGCCAAAAAAATTCCGATAAAGCGCATAAAAAATTGTTGCAAGGAGACGAAAACTATGAATGAATTCAAAGCAAGGAGCACGCTGGGAAGCGAGGCTGTCCCGGTTTTCGACGATGACGGTGAGCTCACGGAATGGCTGCACCGGGACAACTATACTGTCGAGGAATTGGAACTGATGAACTTTGTCGGCGATGAAAAGCCCGTCATCAAAAAGGATGGCGTGAAAATCGTTCGGGATGGCACGGTCATTCGGAGAACCAACACTGAAACAAGAAAAACTGAATTTCTATTCATCCCGCGCATTATCACCAGCGAACAGAAAACGGTGTGAGGTGCAACGTGGTCAAAATTTATGGGTCCAGTGACGACCTTGTCTGCCTGGATAATTCCAACTATGGGGTCGATGAAATTGGTTGCTTCGATGTCAAGGGAGTTCGGTTATTCCTGGACGACGATACCATTATTGTCGTGCGCTATATCGATGGCATTTGGCGCATTGAAATTGAACGCAAGGGCACGGCACCATATCAGCATGAGGTCTGTGCGGGCAATGATGAGGCCGATTACAGCGATATCTTTTGTACGGAATCCGACGTTATTGCGCACGAAATCATTCGATGAGGATTGGAGCAGCCATGGCAAAAACTCTTCTGACTCAAAAAATAGAATCAGCGCTAAAGGTTTGGCATCCTACCAGCTATGGTGGATACCGGGTTGATTCGTTCCGTCAAGGCTTCGACGCTCTGGAAGTACCTGTCGAGTGTGGCTCGATAAAATCCGGTCTTGTTGACTTCGTTCGGGTCCAAGAGTGCTTCACATCAGAAACAAAATGTGGGACCTGCAAACTCTCAATGTACAGGGATGAGGACAGAGACTTAGTTATGCCGTCCGTCCGGCAGTGGACGCAGGAAGTATCATGCCCTAAAGATATCGCCAACTGGAGTTTTCGTAATGAACCGTGTACGGAACGGTTCTGCAGGCTATATAAGACGAAACATACATACACCATCGACACCGTCATCACCTGCGTGGAAATTAAGGTTTCCGTGAGTGACTTTCACTCTGACCATGGCCACAACCTTGTGGGGCACTGTAACTACTATGCGATGCCGTTAGCGCTATACAAGAAGGTCAAAGATGAGATTCCTGATGGTATAGGAGTTCTGCTATATTACAACGGCGAAAATACCTGCGGGATTCGCAAGAAAATCGAATGCAAGCCCCGCCAACTCTCGGAGAAAACCCAGAAATGGCTCATCATGTCAGTTGCTAAGCGACTGACAAAAATGAGCAAAGCATAAACAATGAGAGATATTAAGAATTGGGATATATCGGCCGTGACAAGTCGGTATAAAATGTTTTATAATTGCCCTTGCGGTGACATTTTTGCATCCGCAGCATAAAGGAGAACGAAATGAAAAGGCTTTTGAAAATTATCATTTTTGCCATCCTGGCCGGACTTAGTATTTTCTGGTATACAGAAAGCCGGAAGCGCCAGGCCATGATTCCGCTCGAATTTCGAGGCGAGTGAAATGCGAAAAGACATCAAAATTGTGCTGGAAAGCATCTGGTATCTAATTCTGCCGGTGTTTATTTTTGTACTTAACATTAGATATTGGCATGGGTATCTAGCGAATCCTGACTGGTCCTTGACCCATCCGTCATATGTTGTTCTTGGATTTGTCTTGAGCGCTGCGTTGTGCTTTGAGATTGTATATATCGACATCAAGTTTGGGGAAAAATAGCGCTTGCCAAAATATACGAACGCCGTACAATGTAAAGTGTGAACAGATACTAAGTAATCAGTAGGATTCACAATCTGTATTTTAAGCGGACTTATCCCATAGCGGGGTAGGTCCGCTTTTTTTGTTGAAAGGAGAAGAATTCATGAAAATCAAAAACAAGCTTTTACGGAGTACAGCGGCAATCA
>ULOF01017041.1_pt1 | contig 12215 bp, 9 predicted proteins | sample 1952371 | NCBI WGS metagenome assembly ULOF01 (sample SAMEA4835597, study PRJEB28245) | human gut metagenome | biome: gut microbiome; material: fecal sample | place: Denmark | collected 2008 | reverse complement strand
GATAAGAAAACCGCTTGCGATACCGTTGTACGAAGTCGTCGTCGGATTGACGTCTGAATCTTTGTACATATACAGTCTTGCGACCGACGCGGCTTTTGCGTTTGCGACCTTTCCTACCGAAGTGTTGAGTGCTTCAATTGCCTTTTGTGCGGCGGAGTTGGTCACGTCCTCGACTATATCTTTATCTTTGAGAGCGTCTTCAATTGCTTTTTGATACTGCTCTTCCATATCGGCAGAGAATTGTTGCCTCATTGAGGAAACGTATTCTTCGGCAATAGTTTGTTTCAGGCTTGCAAGAACGATTACGTTCACAAGCACGACGACACTCATCACAACTGCGAGCACCACGCATATGATTCCTACCGGGCCGAGTTTGTTGTTGTGTTTCGGCGACGGAGTGTGATATACGGGCGTATGTTCGGGTTGCGAATTTCTTTGATCGTCAAAGAAATTGTTAAAATCGTCCATACCCTTTGCTCCTTTGTTATCTTATACCAAAATAGTATGTTCTGACAATTAAATTTTCATTAAATTTTGCAATTTTTTTTGAAAATTTTTTCCAAAAGCCAAAAAGTCGGCAAAAGTTGACAAAATGAACAATATATAATAGAATCATTTTATCGATACTACAATATTACTATGCGTTTTGGCTCTAGATAGACGAGTTGCAAGACGAAGAGGAGAAAAGATATGGCAGCGATTTTCTGCGATACCGATTGCGAACTTTGGTACACTCACGCCCGTGAATTGAATCTTGAAGTCATTCGCATGCCCTACATTATCGACGGAGAAGAAAAGCTTTGCGATCTCGGCGAAGAAACCGATTCTCACGAGTTCTACGAGAAGATGAGAAACGGCGCAAGCGCCTCTACCGCAGGACTCAATCAACAGATATATTACGATACGTTCGAGCCTTTCTTCAAAAAAGGCGAGGATATTTTGTACATAGCGTTCTCGTCAAAACTTTCGGGAACTTTTGAATATCTCGAACTCGCTCTTGCGGATCTTCGCAAGCAGTATCCGGGTGTGAAATTCAGAAGGTTCGATACGCTCAACATTTGTATGGGCGCAGGACTTCTCGTTTATATGGCGGGCAAGTATTGCAGAGAACACGGCGACGATATCGACGCAACGTACGAATACCTCGAAAGAAACGTCAAAAAAGTCGGCATTTACTTTGTCGTTGACGATATGAAATATCTTGCGCGCGGCGGAAGAATTTCGCCTGCGAAAGCAAAAATCGGCAACTTGATGAATATCAAGCCCGTGTTGACGGTCGAGGACGGAAAACTCGACGTATGCGCAAAGCAGAACGGCACGAAAAAAGCCTACAAGTATATGCTTGACGTTTTTGCAAGCACATACGAGAACATCGACGACGCACCGGTGGTTATCGTTGACGCAGACTGCGGAGATATTGCCGACGCTTTTGAAGAGAAAGTGAGAGAAATTCAGCCAAAGGCAACGATTTGGCGTCAGCCTATCGGTCCGGTCATCGGCGCGCATGCGGGTCCCGGTACGCTCGGTTTGATTTTTACGAGAAAATAATTTAAAATACACGGCAAGAGGACGAAATCTTGAAAAAGTTCAGACCGGTTTTGGTTCTCATATGTTTGATTATTTGTATTGCTTCGCTTACGGCTTGCAGCAGAGCGGAGCAATTTTTCGTATACGGTACGAATCTCGAAATACAGTCAAAGGGCATAAAGTCTTCCCAAACGATAAGCGCGATTCACTCTTATATCGCATCGCTCGAGGACGTGCTTTCGGCAACGCAGGAAGGGAGCGATATATACAACGTGAATCATTCTAAAGCGGGCGTTGCGATTGAGTGCAGCGACGTGACTATGCAGATTATGCGCGTTGCGTATTACGTTTTCGAGGAGTCGGACGGGGCATACGATCCGTCCGTTTATCCGCTCGTCAGACTTTGGAAATTTTCGGGAGATTTGTATTCGCAAAATATCGATAGCACTCCCACCGACGATGAGATCGAAAAAACTATGAAAGTCGTGGGGCTCGACAGGGCGTTTGCAATCGACTTTGACAACAATACCATAACGAAACTTATCGACGGCGCTATGCTCGATTTCGGCGGAGTGGCAAAGGGGTACGCCGTCGAAAAATCGTTGTCGCTTGCAAACGATCAGACGCTTGTGAATCTCGGCGGCAATATCGGCGCCGTGAGGGGAAGTTTCAACGTCGGCATAGCAAATCCCGATCGCAAGGGCAGAGAGTTCATTACGCCGTACTATGCAAAGTTCCGTCTCGGCGACGGAGAGTGTGTGTCTACGAGCGGTGACTACGAAAGATATTATTGCATTTCGGACGGCACGCACGAGGCGATACATCATCACATTATCAATCCGTTTACGGGAAAGCCCGCAGACACGAGCGGTGAAAACGGCGTAGTGTCTTGCTCGGTTGTCACGGACAAAGGCGCGCTCGGCGACGCGGTTGCCACTGCGGTGGTGGTTCTCGGCAAAGAAAAGGGCGTCGCTCTTATGCAAAAACTCGGATTGAAAGGGCTTATTATCGACGGAAATATGAATTCGCAAGAAGTGGGCGATTTTGAAGTTGAATTGAAAACTTCCACGTTTATCGTATCGGAAGATATAGATTAAGTGCTTGTTTGGTGATTATGAGCAAAAAAAAGACAACCGAAAAAAACGATATGCTCAAAGGCATTTTCAAAAAGGGCGACGTGATATTGATTCTCGTCGTTATCGTTTTGGTTGCGCTCACGATTGCTTTTGCGCTCCGCTCCGACGCCGACGAAGCGGACGTTTACGTCGACGGCAAGTTGGTGCATAAGTTGGATTTGCAAAAGGACGCAACCGTCGAGATCCTTGACGGTAAGATGCAAATCAAAGTCGAAAACGGAAAGGTGTTCGTGTCAAAAAGCGATTGCCCCAATCAGTTGTGCGTACACGCAAGCCCGATAGGAAAAGAGGGCGGAGTTATCGTGTGTTTGCCAAACAAAGTCGTGATAAAAATCGTTTCGAGGGAGGTTGACGCAATAACGTGAAAAAGAAAACTCAATTGTCAACCAAGCGAGTTGCGCTTTGCGGATTGTTCCTTGCGCTCGCCCTCATAGTTTCTCTTATCGAGAGTTTTATTCCGCCTATAATCCCTGCGCTTCCGTATGCGAAAATCGGATTGGGCAACGTCGTGTTGCTTGCTTGCTTTTTGCTTCTGGGAGTGTGGGAAGGGTATATCGTGCTCGTTCTGCGCTGTTTGCTGAACGCCGTTTTTGCCGCGAACATGGCAAGCCTCATATGGTCGTTGCCGTCGGCGCTCGTTGCGTATACGATTATGGTGCTGCTTGCAAAAACGCACATATTCAGCATTTGCGGTCTGTCGGTGGCAGGCGGTATCGTGCATAATCTCGTGCAGATTTGCGTTGCGTCTATCGTCGTGTCGAGCGGCGTGTTTGCCTACCTTCCGTATATGATGCTCGCAGGCGCGCTTGCAGGACTCGTGACCGGCATACTGTGCCACTTTGTCGTCACGGCTTTGAAGCCCCGATTCGACGCGCAATACAAGACCTGCGAATACCGCAGAGAATTGAATCAAAACGATAATTCGGACGACGAAGAATAAGCGATAGTGCTTTTGGCAAAAGCATTCAAAAGCATAATATGTTTTGAATTAATAATTAATAATGAATAATTGCTAATTGCGGGTGGGCTTTGCCCACACACGATTTGAATATATTTTGTCGTATATACCAATTATGAGAAAAACGAGCAATATAAAAACGGCACTAAATTGAGTGCCGTTTTTGATATGGTTTTTGAAACGTTATTGATTCAATCTGCCGAGCGCGCCGAACGGAATGAACGTGTTGAAGAACAGCACTACTACGAGGAACGCCGCAGAGATGATAAAAGTGAAAGTGCCGAAGAAGAAGGAGAGCCTTGCAAGACCTTTCATCGTGTTTGCGCCGGCAACGGAAAGAACGATTCCGATGAAAGATAGCGCCAAACTTGCGATATACAAACCTTTTATCAGGTCAACTGCAAGCACCGATCCCGCAAAATTGAAAACGGGGAAGAAGAATACTAGCGTTGAATAGACCATTGCCAACATGCCGACAGTGGTCACAACAAATCCGATAATAAGCACGATTTTGCGTGCCGCCATATCGGAATAAGGTTGAGTTTGAGTTTGTTCGATATCTTTTGCCATACACAAAGTATACAACCTCAAAGAGAGGTTGTCAACACCGATATAAAAAACGCGTCGGTTTTCCCGAAACACATATATGTCAGATCGGTTGAAGAATCGCAATCGAGGAAGATGGAAATCATAGTTTTTCCGTCCTTCGTTTTGCCCGATGAAACGAGCGCGTTGCCGGAGTATTTGACGGTGAGCTTCCTAGCGAGTTTTCCGTCTTCATACGATACGAGAACGTCGACGTCGTCAAAGCGCGCGACGAATAAATTGTCCTCTTGCAAAACGGAAGTTATATCCTTCATTTTTTCAAGGTTAAAATTCGATTTTTCAAGAGTTCCCGAAGTGAATTTTTGCGTGCCGTTTTGAGTGGTAGCGCTTTGTTGTGGATACGAATTCGTGCTTGAATCCGCGATTGTAGAAACGGGCGTTTCGGAGATGAAATCGAGATGTGAACATAGCCTTATGCACTTCGTTTTACATACGAGATTCAGACCCGATTCACAGCGCAGAAGCGCGCCGAAGGTTTCGTTTTCGACGGTGTATTTTGCAAGTATTTCGAGACTTGACGAGAAAGAGTATACGCTTAGGTCGTTTGTCGTTGCAAACAGGGCAACGAACGACTGCTCGTTGCTTTTGACGATAGGCATAACTTGCAAAAAGCGATGTTTATTGAGTGAAAAGCGTTTTGTAAAACCCGTGTTTTCGCAAAATATTGCTCCGAGCGCAATCTCTTTGTCTTGCATAAAAAGCAAAGTTTTATCACCGAATTTTATGATTTGAGTGAAAGTCGCTCGCTCGGTTTGCATAACGAAAGTGTCCGTTGAAATGCGCAACGAATCGTCAAATACCACGCGCCTTATCCGTCCGCTTTGAGAGCAGAACGCTTCTATGTTTCTACCCGTGTAAGTTGCTTCGATTTCATCGTATATCTCGGTTGAGTTTTCGCATACGATTTCAAAGTTTTCGTTGAGGATTCTGACTATCGTCGAATCTGCGTCGCAAAGGAAAATCGCAACGCCGTTTCTCGTCATGCAATAGGTCAGAAAACGGTCGTTTTCATCCGCGATTTTTATCGTTTTTTCAAGAGTGTTTTCATCGAAAATCGCTATGTAAAATCCGCTCTCTTTCACGTCGTATTGTGTCGATTCCGTGCGGAAAACGAGAGCCGTTTTGCCTGCGAAATAAAATGCGTCGAGCACGGTTTCTTCGCCCTCTCCGCCGACGTGCGCAACGCTTGCGCCGAGCACGCTTTCGCTTTTTCTCGGCAGGGTGGAATAGACGGGTTTCGGTTCGACGATTTGCGAAGGTGCGTCGGGTTTATCGCCGTCGTTTGCGCCTGCGACGTTGTTATTCTTGCCTTGGTCGCTCGATACGAGTGCTGAAAGCACCACGTAACTTGCAACCGCTATCGTCATCAATAGTATCACTGCGAGCCATTTGGCGATGGTTTTTTGTTTTTGCATTTTTCACCTCGCCTCAATGTATCACAAACTATATCCGCAATTTTTCCGTTTGCGTCGGATGATATGGGGTTCATAGGCGGATTTTGCAATGCGGTTTCTATCGCTCTCGGAAAGTCGTCGAAAAAGTGCGAATCTTGTTTTATCACACTCGCGCCGTATTCTTCGGCAAGGGCGGCGTTGTATATTTGGTCTCCGCGCGACGCGCCTTTGGGAAGTGGTACGAAAAGCGCGTGTTTGTTTATCGTCGAGATTTCAAATACGCTCGTTGCGCCCGCTCTCGACACGACGACGTCGCAAGCCGTGTAGAAAAGGGCAACGTCTTTTGCGTACTCGAATTGATGATAGTCGTGCGCCTTGATTTGCTCGCCTTTGTTCTTGCCCGTGACGTGAAGCACGAAATATTTTGCGGTGAGCGTTTTTATATTCTTTTTCACCGCATAGTTTATCGCGCTTGCTCCCGACGAGCCGCCGAGCACGAGAAGCACGGGCTTTTTGAAAGGATTCTTTATTTGAAGAGTTTTGATTGCGGTTGCTTTGTCTTTGTAGACGAGATTGTTTCGCAAAGGCATCCCTACGAATATTCCGTCGAATTTCGAGTGCGGATTTGCTTTGAAAATCGTCGCGCCTTTAAGTTTTGCGATTTTGTTTGCCAAGCCGAGAGTGAGGTCGCTCTCGTGCGCGAATATCGGTACGTTTGCCTTTTTTGCCGCAAGCACCACGGGGAGAGATACGAAGCCGCCTTTTGAAAAAACGCAGTCGGGCTTGATTTTTGCGATAATTTCGCTTGCCGCCTTGACGGCTTTGCCGAGTTCTGATGGAATTTTCAGATTGTTTTTGAGTGCGTCGAGGGATAGCGACCTTTTGAGTTTTATCGTGGGAATACCGTAGTATCTCGTGCCGATATCTCTTGCGAGTTGCCTTTCGATCGTGTTGCCTTCGCCGCCGACGTATACGGGCAGGAAGCCTCTTTTTTTGAATTCGGGAATCAAAGCGAGGTTGGGATAGACGTGTCCTCCCGTGCCGCCGCCCGTGAAAATTATCGTTCTTTCGGGTTGCTTTTTGAGTGTTTTTTCGTCGTTGTTTGAAGCCATATATCCATATTATGAAACAAAAACGCGTAAAGTTGCGTAATTTTACGTCTTGAAAAGTGCGCGAGCGTGTGTTACAATATTTCCATATTGAAAAAGCTTTTCGCTCAGCGATAGGAGGAACTTTTATGAAAACAGAAAAATTTCAAAGTTTTGACGGCACGGTGTTGCAATGCTATCTTTGGGACAACGTTCGCAATCCCAAAGGCGTTGTCCAAATCTCACACGGTATGGCGGAGCACGCTCGCAGATACGACGATTTTGCAAACTACCTCAATCAGAACGGATATATCGTTTTTGCAGACGACCACCGCGCTCACGGTATGACGAGCACCAAGCAATCGTCAAAAGGCGTGAAGGGTTATCACAAGGGCAATATCTATTTCGATACCGTCAAAGACGAGTGCGCAATCACCAAGATGCTTAAGGACAGATACTCGCTTCCCGTGTTCTATCTCGGTCATAGTTACGGCAGTATGGTCGGTCAACGCTATATCGAGGAGTGCAAGGACTATTCGGGCGTTATCCTCAGCGGTTCGGCAATGATGAAGGGCGCGCTTCTCAACACGGGCGCAACCGTGGCAAACGTCAACTATAAACTTACGGGCGGAGAAAAAACCGCAAAACTTCTCGACAAACTTACATTCGGCGCATACAATAAGCCCTTCAAAAATGAATCGGATTTTGCGTGGCTTTCCCGTGACAAAGAAAACGTCAAAAAATACATATTCGACGAACAATGCGGTTACGTTATGTCCGTCGCTTTCTTCAAATTCTTCCTCAACGGACTCAAAGAGAGTTACAAGGCGGAGAATCTCGCAAAGATCGACAAGAACAAGCCCATCGGCATCTTCTCCGGTGACAACGACCCCGTCGGCGGTAACGGAAAACTCGTCAAAAAACTCTACGATCAATACAAATCCCTCGGCGTCAAAGATCTCACTCTCAAACTTTATCCGAACGCACGTCACGAGATTTTGAACGAGACGAATAGGGCGGAAGTTTATGCCGATTTCTTAACTCGCCTTAACGGTATGCTATAAGGCACTATTTGACGAATAACTGCGGCAGAGTCGCGCTTCGACACTCATTTACGCTTCGTAAATTAGGGTTGCCGAAAGCGCGACTCTTTCTTGTTTTTCATTCAAATATTGCCTTATAGTAGCATCAAAACACATTCGAAGACGGAACACGAGCCGCAAGGCGGCGAGCGTCAAAAGGGCTTTTTCGCGCTCTTCATCCAAATATCGCATACAGCATAGAGTTGAGATACTCAAAACACATTTGCAGACATAACACTTTTTTTTTCAAAACCACAAAATTAGGCGTTCAAATGCCTTGAAAAAAACAAGATGTTGTGGTATCATACATTTATTATTATATTTATAAAGGTTTACTGTATGGCAAATCAAGATTACAAGGCAGGCGATATTCGGATTTTGGAAGGTCTGGACGCCGTGAGAAAACGTCCCGGTATGTATATCGGTACGACGGGAAGCAAGGGTATGCATCATATCCTTTGGGAAATTATCGACAACAGTATCGACGAAACCGCAAACGGCTACGGCGATACCGTGCGCATCGAACTTTTGGACGACAACGTCGCAAGAGTCAGCGACAACGGACGCGGCGTGCCTGTGGATAAGCACCCCAAACTCAAAATCAGCGGCGTTGAGGTGGTTTTCACCCAACTTCACGCAGGCGCGAAATTCGACAACGGTCAATACAATTATTCGGGCGGTTTGCACGGCGTGGGCGCATCCGTCACCAACGCGCTTTCCGAGTGGCTCACGGTTGACGTCAAGCGTGACGGCAATCTTTACAGAGCGGAATTTTGGTCGCCGCAAGTGGGCACGAAGATAAAGAGCGGTATCGTAAAGACGCCTCTCACAGTCATCGGAAAGGTCAAAGGCACGGGTACGAGCGTCAAATTCAAGCCCGACGAGAGAGTTTTCGGAAAAGAAAAATTCGATTACACGGTCATTGCCGAGCGTATGCGCGACGTTGCGTATCTCAACAAAGGCGTTACGATAATCATCGACGATTTGCGTATGCCTCTTGCGGGCGGCACGGGCAAACACGACGTTTTCTGCTTTAAGGGCGGTATCGCCGACTACGTGCAATATCTCAACGAAGGCAGAGTCGTGCTTTACGACAAGCCGCTTTACGTCGAGGCAAAAGAGGCGCATTTCGAGGTTGCGGTTGCCATTCAGCACACCGAAGGTTATTCGGAAAATATCTATTCTTACGTCAACAATATTCCGACCGCAGAGGGCGGCACTCACGAAGTCGGTTTCAAGAGCGCGGTCACCAAGGTCTTCAACGATTACGCAAGAAAAAACAATATTCTTAAAGAAAAACAAGCCAATCTTTTGGGCGAGGACTTCAGAGAGGGTATGGTTGCGGTCATCACGGTTAAGATGCAAAACGTGCAGTTCGAGGGTCAGACGAAGGGCAAACTCGGCAACCCCGAAGTTCGTCAGAAAGTCGAGAATCTCGTGAGTGAAAAACTTGCGGAATTGCTTTTGCAAAGAGGCAACAAGGTTATCGCCGAAAAAATCATTGCCAAAGCAATGGGCGCGGCAAAGACGAGAGAAGCGACAAAGCGCGCGAAGGATTTGAGCCGTCAGCAAAACAAACTCAACGGACTCAACCTCGTTGGAAAACTTGCCAGTTGCTCGGGCAAAAACGCCGCTATCAACGAGTTGTTCATAGTTGAGGGCGACTCTGCAGGCGGCAGTGCAAAGCAAGCGAGAGACAGATTCTTCCAAGCCATTTTGCCTTTGAGGGGTAAGCCGCTCAACGTCGAGAAAGCCAGCCTTGAAAAAATCCTCGCAAACGAGGAATTTGCAACGCTTATCTCCGCTTTGGGCACAGGCATAGACCCCGAATTCGATTTGGACAGCCTCAAATACGACAAAGTTATCATTTTGGCGGACGCGGACCAGGACGGCGCGCATATCCGCGCGTTGCTTTTGACTTTCTTCTTCCGCTATATGCGCAGACTTATAACCGAAGGTCACGTTTATATCGGTATGCCTCCGCTTTATCGTCTGCAAAAGAAAGACGAAATCCTCTATTGCTACGACGATAACGCGCTCGTGGAAGGACAAAAGAAGATGGGCAAAAACGCTTTGCTTCAACGCTTCAAAGGTCTTGGCGAAATGAATCCCGAGCAACTTTGGGACACCACTATGGACCCTGCAAAGCGCACCCTCACGAGAGTGACGATAGACGATGCGGCTATGGCGGACAAGCGCATCACCATACTTATGGGTGACGACAGCAATATCCGCAAAGATTATATCTATCAATACGCCGACTTCAACAAAATCGATACGTTCAAAGTGTCGAAAGAACAAGAAAATCAATAATTTCAAAATTATAAAAGTATACCGAAATGACAAAAAAACAACACAAAGAAATTGAATACAACTCAGTCGTGCTTGACACCGTTTTTGAGGACGTCATGCACAATTCGATGATTCCGTATTCGGAAAACGTCATACTTGACCGTGCGTTGCCAAGAGTGGAGGACGGTCTGAAACCCGTCCAGCGCAGAGTGCTTTACTCTATGCACGAAATGGGACTCACGCCCGACAAACCGCACAAGAAATGCGCAAGAATCGTGGGCGATTGTCTTGGTAAGTATCACCCCCACGGCGACAGTTCCGTCTACGGCGCGATGGTGCGTATGGCGCAACCTTTCGTGATGAGAATGAAACTCGTCGACGGACACGGCAACTTCGGTTCTGTGGACGGAGATTCGGCGGCGGCTATGCGTTACACCGAAGCGAGAATGAGTCCTCTTGCGCTCGAACTCTTGCGAGATCTCGACAAGGAAACGGTCACTTGGTCTCCGAACTTCGACGACAGCCTCGAAGAGCCGAATACGCTCCCCGGAAGATTTCCCAACTTGCTCGTCAACGGCGCAAACGGTATTGCAGTCGGTCTTGCGACGAATATCCCGACTCACAATATGGGAGAGTGTATCGACGCAACCGTGATGAAAATCGACAATCCGAGCGCGACGATAAAAGATTTGTTCAAAGTGTTCCACGGCCCTGACTTCCCGACGGGCGGTTTTATCATTCCGGTTGACAATCTCGAAGATATCTACTCGACGGGTAAGGGCAGAATCAAAATTCGCTCCCGTCTTCATATCGAAAACGACGACAACGGCAAAAAGAATATCGTCATCACGGAGATTCCGTATCAGGTGTCCAAGTCGGAATTGCTCGCTCGTATAGCAGACCTCAAAGAAGCCAACAAGGAAACTTTGCAAGGTATTGCCGAAATCGTGGACGAGAGCGACAAGTCGGGAACTCGTGCAGTCATAAAATGCAAAAAGGACGCGGACGTCAACAAAATCGTTGCGTTCCTCTTCAAAAAGAGCAATCTCGAGATGGGATATTCCATCAATATGGTGGCAATTGCCAACGGCAAACCCGAGCAACTCTCGCTTACCGCGTATCTCGACTACTATATCGAATATCAGCGCAAAATCATCGTCAATCGCACCACTTACGACCTCAAAGCCGCAAAGGCAAGGGCGGAAATCGTCAGAGGTTTGTTGGTGGCAATACGCAATATCGACGAGGTTATCCGCATAATCAAAGAATCGGAATCCACTCAAAAAGCGAAAGAAACGTTGAGAGCGAGATTCGATCTTAGCGACGCACAGGCGCAAGCGATTCTCGATATGCGACTCAAGAGCCTTGCAAAACTCGAAGTGGGCAAACTCGAAGAGGAACTTGCTCATCTCGAAAAACAAATCGCTTTGTTTGAATCCGTTTTGGCATCCAAACGCAAGCAACTTTCAATCGTCAAAGAGGAACTGACAGCAATCAAGAAAGCACTCAATTCAGAACGTATGACGGTTATTTTGAGCGGCGAGCAAGAAGAAGACAACTACACTGCGCCCAGTGAAGCCGAAGCGGTTGCCTATAGAGACGGTGTGCTCGTGACCAACAAGGACGGTCAAATGCGCTTTATGTCGCAAAAGGCGTACGCCACGGCAAAGAAAGACTTTGGTTCGCTTGCAGAGGACGCACTTCCGACTTGCCATATGCCCGTGAACAACAAAGGTACGCTTTATGCGGTGACCAACCTCGGAAGCGTCGTCAAGATCGACGTCACGTCGTTGCCCGAAAAGAAGTTTAAGGACAAACCTTTCAAACTCGGCGCAATCAATCAGGACGTGCAGACGGGCGAAACCGTGGTCAAACTCTTCTTCTTTGAAGGAGTGCCTGTCGGCGAATTCGTGCTGTTCACGAAACAGGGCGGAGCAAAGAGAGTGGATTTGAGCGAATTCTCGACCGTATCGAAGTCGTATCTTAAAGCAATCAATCTTCAAGATAAAGACGAAGTCGTGGGCGCAGATATCGTCGACGACGAGAAGAACGTGATGGAAGTCACCAAAGAAGGTCAGGTGCTTGCCTACAAAGCCACGGAAATTCCGCTTCAAGGCAGAACGGCGGCGGGA
>ULOF01036538.1_pt1 | contig 12278 bp, 11 predicted proteins | sample 1952371 | NCBI WGS metagenome assembly ULOF01 (sample SAMEA4835597, study PRJEB28245) | human gut metagenome | biome: gut microbiome; material: fecal sample | place: Denmark | collected 2008 | reverse complement strand
CTGCTCTTCCGTTATGAGAAAGATTTATCCAATTTCTATGTTCTTCATAACTATATGTATGGCTTGCGTAATATGTAAAGTATCTTCCACAAACAGTTACTGTTTCTTTGCGATGAACCTCCATATCTTTTGCTAGAAAATCAAAACATCTATGCTTCTTTAACGCATAATGTCTTACATCTTCTGTAAATTCGGGTATGCTGATATTGATGTGTTGTCCACATTCTTCATCGCTAAAATCCCAATATTTAGACATCTTATTAAGCAACGATTTAGCGTACTTCAAATTATTCATTATTGGTGTCTTAAATTCTACACCGCCAGCAGGAAGCGACCCATCGTATGTCGGAACGATGTCTTTGTTTTCACAAAGAGTTTTGGCTATGACTTCATCCCTAACAACATTCCAATAATTCTTAGGTACACACTCTAGTTCAAGCCCATATCGTACGCCATTTTTAGTGGGTGCTCCAGCAGTTTTATTATTTTTTGTCCAATAGTCTTGTATTTCTACACAATTATAGCACACAGGCTCCTTGCTATCAGTTTTGACTATTTCTGAAATTGGTCGAATACAGTTGCATATACAGCAACGACGCGTTTCAACCTTTTCGTACCAATCACTATGAGAAGATTGAAACTCATTCCATAAATGATTATTTCTTCTTAGTTTCTTAACGTTGCGAAGTCCGAATTTTCCAAATGCAACATTTTCAATTGGGAAATCATAGAGTTTGCCATTCGGTTTCCTAAAAAACAAATCTGTATTAATCCGATAGGCAAGCGGACTTTTATCTCCAGATAAATATATTGCTATATATTCAGAGCATACATTCATTTCTGGAGTAACAACTACCATTGCTGTGATTGTTTCCCCTGTATTCTGATTGCCAAAAGCAATAATATCTCCAAGTTTAATGTTCATTGTATTACCTCTCAAATTTCGTTTGTTTTGTATGATTACATTATATCATATATTTTGCTGTTTGTCAAGTGGTTTTTGAGATTTTCTTATAGTATTTATTAAATATTCTAATCATTTTCTTAGAATATTTATCATCGAACTTCTCGGCAAATAATTCGTAATTCACAGCCTCTTGATTTTTATAATATTTTTCAAAGTCATTATAATAGCCTATACAGCAATATAATATTTCTGTCCACATATGAGCCAAATTTATATATTGATTAGGCGTTATTAACTTAGATAATCTAAACTCTGCTCTCCCGTTATGAGAAAGATTTATCCAATTGCAATGATTCTCATATCCATTTCCACAAAAACAGTATTGTGTAAAAAATCTACCGCACACAGCTATTGTTTCTTCTTTATGCATATACATATAACTGCAAAGCCTATCAAGTGGGGTAGAGTGGAACGCTATGAATTTTTGTTTAAAAACTGTAAATTCAGGAATAGAAATATTAATATGCTGTCCACATTTTTCATTTTTAAAGTCCCAATATTTTGATATTTCTTCAAGTTTATTTTCCATTCCTCTAAGATTGTTAAGTATTGGCGTTTTAAATTCTACTCCATTTCTAGGAAGCGAAGCATCACTCGTAGGAATTAAATTCTTGTCAATTTCTAGTACTTTAGCTATACTTTTTTGTTTATCGCCTATACTAATGCACTCTAATTCAAAACCATATTTTACACCTTTTTTGGTTGCATATCCATATATTAAATTGTTCTTAGTACTATACGGCTTAACGCTTAGGCAATTTTTACATATATGTTTATTGGTATCTGTAATAATAAATTTTGAAATAGGATATTTACCATTACAAATATCACACTTCATCTTTTCTTTATTAAACCAAGATTTATGTTTTCTAAAGAAAGTTTGATACTCTTCGCAATTGTGTTCTATAAGTTCAATACTGTCTTTATTTTCTTCTAAAAGAGTGTCATCTATCATAATAATTCCTGTTTTTGTGGTATGATAAACATCATCAGGAAATTTTGTTCCGTGTGTTATAAAAATATTAGGATTCCATCTTCTTATATAATTACTCCAAGAATCATTAATAATCACACAGTCATATCTTTTCATTTGCCTTAGATTAGGATGTGTTGAGCGAAACTCTCTTATGCCAACCAAAAATGCTTCTAATACACTGTTGCCAGTATTTATCCTTACTTTATCGCCTATTATTAATTCCATAATTTCAATCCTTTCAATTATTTTTTTATATTATATCACAAATTTATTTATTTGTCAAGTCATTTTTTAAAACAAATCGTTGTATATACTATATGTTTCAAAGAAAAAATGAAGAAGTTTAATCTTTTTATTTATCTTATTTTTAATCTTTAATAATAATATTAATATAAATAAGCATTAGATAATTATAATATAAATATATATCTAAATATAAATATTAATCAAGGGGTTTTAGGGGTTTTGTGTTAAAAAATTAACAATTAATGTAGGATTAAAAGTGTTGCTTATTATTATTTTCGTTATAATAAAAACATATTTTCCCCAGAAGACAAAAATGTGTTTTAAAATTTCAAAAATGACTTGACAAATATGTTTTGATATGATATAATATAGAAAAACCAGTTGGAAAGGAGTTTAAAGACATGAACAAACCAATTTTGTATGTAATGATGGGACTTCCTGCTAGTGGAAAGAGTACTTTTGCTGACGAAATAGCCACATCACAAAACGCCACTATTATTAGTAGCGATGCTATTCGTAAGGAATGGTATGGAGATGAAAGCATACAGGGAAATCCCGCTAAAATATTCGAAGAAATGAGAAAAAGAACTGTTTCTGTTCTTGAAAATGGCAGAAACGTAGTCTATGATGCTACAAATCTTACTCTTAAATCACGTTCTTTCCTTAGAAATTATTCTCCACTTTTGAAGATAAGAAACAAGATTAAGATTCATGGTGTATTATGTGTTACTCCCTATGACGCATGCTGTGAAAGAAATTCTAAAAGAGAGCGTGTAGTTCCTATGGAAGCTATGAATAGAATGTTAAAGAGCTTTACACCGCCTATGTTTTCAGAAGGTTTCGACTTCATATTCCTTTATAAAAGTTATAAAGGTGAAGTACCTCGTGTCTGGCTTAGACTTATAAATATGCCACATAATAATCCTCGCCATTTAGAAACTATAGAAGAACATTTACGATGGTGTACAAAAGCAATAGAGGAAGCTGGTAGAGAAGATATATTTAGCTTAGGGCTTTATCATGATATTGGTAAAGTTTATTGTAAGGAAATAGGCGAAGATGGCGTTGCTCATTTTTATAACCATGAATGTGTGTCATCATATATAGCCATGTGTGACTTATTATATAATCGCTCTTATAATAATTTTACATTTGATGACATAGTCAAAAACACAAATGAAATTCTTTATATGGCAAGCCTTGTAAGATGGCATATGGAATTGTATCGTGGCGATTTTAGTGATAAGCAGAAACTGTTATTTGGCGAAAAAATGATGACTGATTTACGATTTTTCAACGAAATTGACAGAAGGTGTAGGAGAGTATAGTTATGTATAAATTATATTATGGCAATGATGATAGCAAAGGGTTGGTAACTACAGTAGAAAGTGAACAAGAGGCTTTTCGTGCTATATCCAAATATATCGAAAAACATAATTGGAAAAGTTATTATCTTAGAGTCAACGATTTTGGGAATACTAAGATAATAGATTATGGTAGCCATACAAGATTTTTCTATATTTGTAAAGAAATTTCTTAAAATGACTTGACAAAACAACGGCTATGTGATATAATATAGGCATGGAAAGGAGATTGAAATGAGAGTAAGCAACAAATCTTCGGAAGATTTCTACAAAGAATTTTGGACTGAAAAGATAAACGCTAAAAAGCGAAGTTTTCATCGTTATCCTGTGATTAACGGGGAAATGTTTCATGTTGGCAATGATACTGACTATGTAAAGGGGTTTTGTGGAACAAAATTCTGCATAAAATTCTTTGATGGTACTGTGGTATATACCGATAATCTTTGGCACAACGGCACCATTCCCGACAACTTTAAGAAAAGCCTGCCTGATGATGCGACTTTGGAAACGATAAAATGACTTGACAAACAAAACAAAATGTGGTATAATAGAACCACAAAACAAATTTGGAGGCATATATGAGCGACAACAACAGTAATCACAGTAATCATGTTCCAATATTTAGTATAACTTGTCTTATACTCACAATAGTGTTTTTAGTATTTAAACTCGCGGGCGCTATTGACTGGGCTTGGATATTAATATTTTTGCCTTTAATTATCTGTGTAGGGCTAAAAGCATTGATTATAGTGATTGTTACTATAGCAGTATTTTTAATTCCTTTTATAAAATCAGTTTTTAAAGATGAAAATATTTATAACAACTTCAAAGATAAATTTAAGTAAAATTTTAAAAACGACTTGACAAATCTAGTATTTTGTGATATAATATATATACAGTCGGAAAACGTTATAAAGGAGAATTTATTATAGAAGGTGAGGACGCTCATCACTTCGGTGACGAGATGAATCGTCGCTAAATAAGAAAATATATCAAAAACCAAAAAAAGAAAGCGAGGTGAGGATAGTGGAGAAAGCCTATAAGTACAGGATTTACCCAAATAGAAAACAAAAAGAGATAATAACAAAAACATTTGGTTGTTGTAGATTTGTATATAATACATATCTTGCAAAGAGAATTAAAACATATGAAGAATCAAAAGAATCTTTTTCATATGTGCAATGTGCGAACGATATGAAAAACCTTAAAGCAGAATTGCAATGGCTTAAAGAAGTTGACTCCACTGCTCTTCAATCTTCACTTAGAGATTTGGATAATGCTTATCAAAAGTTTTTCAAAGAACACAGTGGTTTTCCTAAATTCAAATCCAAGAAAACACATAGATATTCTTATAAGTCAAAATGTACTAATGAAAATATTCAGTATTGTAATAAACACATTAAGTTGCCTAAACTCGGAATGGTAAAGACGAAAAATAAGTTAATACCACAAGGCAGAATACTTAACGCTACTATATCACAAGAGCCAAGTGGAAAGTATTATGTGTCGCTTTGTTGTACTGACGTTGAGGTAAAACCACTAGAGAAAGCTGGTAGTATGATAGGTTTGGATTTGGGCATTAAAGAGTTTTGTATTACAAGCAACGGAGAGATGATAGAAAATCCTAGATATCTCAAAAAGTCTTTGAACAAACTTGTCAAGTTACAAAGAGAACTATCTCGAAAATCAAAAGGTGGTTCTAATCGTAATAAAGCAAGAATTAAAGTTGCAAGACGGTTTGAGAAGATTGCCAATCAAAGAAAGGATTTTTTACAAAAGTTATCTACCAAACTAATTAAAACAAATGATATAATCTGTATTGAAAGTTTACAAGTAAAGAATATGATTAAAAATCATAAACTTGCACAGGCAATATCAGATGTGTCGTGGTCTGAATTTGTAAGACAACTTGAATACAAAACAAACTGGTATGGTAAGCAAGTTATTAAAGTAGATAAATTCTTTGCAAGCTCTCAGTTATGTAATGTATGTGGATATAAGAATATTGGAACAAAAGACTTATTTGTAAGAGAGTGGATTTGTCCTAATTGTAATACACATCACGACAGAGATATAAATGCTGCTATAAATATTCTTAATGAAGGATTAAGGTTGCTCAAAGCAACATAGCAATTATATAATTATAAATAAGAACGATTGGGACAATCGGGATAGCTTGGTAAATATCTTTTCAGTGGAAAAGAGTTCCCAAGAATCACACGGCTAAAGCCGTGTGAGGTTCAATATGAGTATGTTTTCTAATGTTTTAAAGGAGAAACCAATATGAGTATATTTTCTGATGCTTTAAAGGCAGAAACTAATATGACTACTACTACCAATGGTATGCAGTGTGTGAAGTCTACTGACAGTTCTCTTGTAGACCTGTTTGGTGTTCTTGGTGCAATGCGCAACAGAAGTGATAATGATATCGAAGTTGCTTTTAGTAAGGCATTTGCCGAAGATAAGCTTCTTGCTACTAAGATGGCGTTTTATGCAAGAGATATCAGGAGTGGAGGTCTCGGAGAACGCCGTACTGCAAGAACTATTTGGAGGTTTCTTGCTAAGAACTATCCTGATATCATGGTTGAAAACGTAAAATATATCCCTGTGTTTGGCAGATGGGACGACCTTTATTGTTTGATGGGTACCGATGTTATGCCTCATGCTTACGAATTAATTCGTAAGCAGTTTGTGGAAGACAATATAAATATGACACTTAACAAGCCTATCTCTGTTATGGCTAAGTGGCTTCCTTCTATCAATGCTAGTAGCAGTATTACAGTAGCAAACGGCAAGAAAACCGCCGCAATGCTTGGTTTGTCTCAGGCAAAGTATCGTAAGATGCTCTCTAAAATGAGAGCGTATATTGATGTTACCGAACGTAAGATGTCTGCTAACGCTTGGGGGGATATCAAATATTACAACGTATGTTCCAATGCTATGAACAGATATCGTCAGGCTTTTTATAAGCACGACGAGAAGAGATTTAAGGAGTATATCGACAGTGTTTCTAAGGGAGAGGCAAAGATTAATGCAAGCACTCTGTTTCCTTATGATATTGTTGAAAAGTATACTAACAAGATATTTAGCGGTTGGGACGCACGGAGTTGTGATATAGACCCTGTGCTTGAAGCACAGTGGAATGCACTTCCTGATTACCTTGCAGAAAGCAATAGCGGTAATGTCATGGTAATGGCAGATACTAGTGGTTCTATGCGCGGCAGACCTATTGCAACCGCTGTTGGTCTTGCTATCTATTTTGCAGAACGTTGCAAAGGCGATTTCAAGAACCAGTTTATGACTTTTTCTAGGAATCCTGATTTTGTGCAGTTAAAGGGAGATTCCCTTTGTGAAAAGGTTAGAAATGCCGTTACTGCTAATTGGGATGGTAATACCGATATCGAAGCCGCATTTAACCTTATTCTTAACACTGCTATAAAGCACAACATTCCTGCTAATGAAATGCCTAGAGCACTTGTAATCATATCGGATATGCAGTTTGACTACTGTGCAATGGATAATCGTGCTGGTTGGACTTTCTATGACGAGATGAAGGCTAGATTTGCAGAACGTGGATATGAAATACCCAACGTTGTATTCTGGAATGTCAATGACACTAAGGACGGATATCACGCATTTAGTGATTATAAGGGTGTACAGCTTATGTCTGGACAGTCAGCCTCTACATTTAAGGCTATGCTTGCTAACTTTGGCAAGACTCCTTATGAAGCAATGTGTGATATTCTGAACTCTGAAATTTATTCTATGATTACTGTGTGATTATAGAATAAATTTTCAAAAACGACTTGACAAATCGAAAGATTTGTGGTATAATAAAGGCATAACAACAAAAGCAATAGTGAAAGGATTAAAAAATTATGAGAGAATTTACAATGAGAAACATTTATAGCATGAATAACTGGTCTGAGGCTGAACTTATCGCATATGGTAAGGCTTGCAAGTCTTACGCTGATAAAATGGAAGCGTTTATCAATGCTGACCGCAGTAAGAAGCATGATGGTATGCCTAATTTCAAGGATATCTTCAAGCAGGCACTTATTGAAGCAAACAAGCCTGCAAAGGTTGTTTCTACAACAGCAAATACTTAATCCCTTACAAAATAAAACTTATTATAGGAGAAATTTATGAAGAAGTTTACGGCATTTACTTTTGATATGGACGAATTTACCCAGAGAGTAGAGGAATCATTCAACGCAGTTGGTGCTAAGTCCGAATATGGTGTAGGTTGTGATATGGGCACTGTGTACGGAGATTACACTTGTAACAACGACGGTACTACTTACCATCTAGGTAGAAGAGAAGATAATCCTGTAATGAGTGATTTTTGCAATAAGCTTGGTGGAAAGTTTGCGGGAATTATATCTGAAGACGGAGACCAAGAATTTCCAGATGGATGGATAATTGTCTTTGTAGAAACGTAAAAAAGTCAAGAAGTTTTCAAAAATGACTTGACAAAATCACAAAAATGTGATATAATATAAGAGTACTAAGAAAACCACCGACAGAAAGGATATCGGACAATGTTCATTAAGATGCAATTCTTTTAACACAGCAAGCACTTAGTTGGAAATATTAAACGGAAATTGAGAATTAACCAAGTTCTCCACTGGTGGACTTGACAAAGATTTGATACAGAAATTTAATATGGATAATTAAGTGCAAAAAGCACAGAACGTCGCCTAATGCGCTGCATAGGTTCCATTGAGAATAAGGATGCAAAGATGATTCGGGTTTTGACATATATGAAATTGAACTTATATGAATTTACACAAAACTCTTCTGTGCTTATTAAACTAATATTATTTAGATTAGTGTTTTTGTTAGATTAGTAGATATGCTATTACTAATAAATTTTAATATAAATGATAATAGCATATCATTACGGGACTGTAGCTTAGTGGTAAAGCTGTGGACTTTTAATCCATAGACGGGGTTTCGATTACCCCCAGTCCCACCAAAGGCTTAACGCCTAAGAAATTCAAAGCGAAGAATTAAAAAAATCGAATACGGCTAATAGCCGTAATGCAGACATGATATAAGTATTATACTAACTAACAGTTAGAAATAGAGGTTCAAGTCCTCTTGTCTACACCAACACCATTCATTTATTTGTTTGTTCATTGTTATTGATATTGCGAGTGGGCATAGCTTTATCAGTGTGGTAGTTAGACTACCTACCTCCTTTCTTTTATGCCACGGAAGTTATGTATAGGACATAACAACACACAGTTTGGTAGGTTGCTGTGATATATGGGATATACAAAGTTCATGTCTTTGATATCTCTCCAAAACTATTAGCAAATGTGAATATAGGCGGGAAGCCGAAAACACTGATGTTGAATTATCCATTAGTGAGCCAAATCTCGTTAGGCTTTTGCACGGAAACTGCTCCTATGGCTGAAGGTTTCTTGCTAGTAGGTTTGCAATTTAATATAAATCAAGAGGGGTGATGTCCTGCTAACGGGTGAAATGATATATCCTGTAGCCGTGCTAGAACGTACTAGACTTATTTATATTAATTGTAAAACGTTCCTAATAAACGTAAGTATTAGGGTTTATATACTACGAACTACTTTCCTCGTATATCGGAGTATATAAATAAAAGAGAAAGTAGTTTTAATATATCGCTTTGTCGTTAGGATTTATTTGGTGCAACTCCAAACAGAGCGATTAGATACGAACAGCATTATTTTTTCGCGTATTTAGTTCAACTGATAGAATGTTACGAATGTCGTAAAGATACGGGTTTAAATCCCGTACTATGTGCAAAATATTATGTATCTAGCGTTGTTTTTTTAAATTAAGCACTAACAGCAAACTTATTCAAATTTATCTCTTCCTGAGATATAGCTTAAAGGTAGAGCGCTTCATAGCTAATGAAGAGACATGGGTTCGAGTCCCATTTTGAAATAGTGCTTAGTAAATATTTGGGTGTCATCAAGCGGTCAAGAGGAGTGTCTTTGAAACACTTATCGGGGGTTCAAATCCCTCCACCCAAACCAATTTATTTTGTCAAGAAATTTTCAAAAATGACTTGACAAAATCACAAAAATGTGATATAATATAAGAGTAAGATAACAAAGTCACATACAGCAAAGCTCAGTTAAACATAATCACCTATTAGATTTGTGCAAAACAACGTGGCTTGTAAATCTTATATATAAAGATACTTACAGCAATATGAAATGACAATACTTTGAGAATATATTTGTTTACAGTATCTTGTATGGACTGCACCTAAGAAGTGTATGTCTTATAGTCATGACAAGTAAAGGCACATACAGCAATATGAAAATCTTTTGCTAAAAATTAAAAGGTTAAGTGCCTTGAAACTAAATATGGGGTTGTGTGGGTCACGAAATGTAAGTGCATAGGACGGATAGCACACACAGCAATTATGTTACATATTAAAGATTTGGTATTCTTTTTCTCTAGGTTCGATTCCTAGAAACCCCTCTAAATCCGTCATAAATATGTTAGTGTGGTGGAATCGGCAGACATAAGGAACTTAAAATTCCTCGGTAGCAATATCATGTGAGTTCAAATCTCATCACTAACACCAATCAATCATCTGGAAATGATTGATGTTCTTGTAATGATATAAAAAGGTGTAATCCTTTGCTTTTATGTTTATGCATAAACATAAAAGCTCCTTTTGCGACAGTAAGCCTAATGGTAAGGCAGGAGATTGCTAATCTCTGAGTAATCATCTTATGATGGTGTATTGGTTCAAATCCAATCTGTCGCGCCAATTCCTTTTAAAGGAATCATGTATGGAATTATATGTCAAATAGTGATATGCTATAGCGAAGTTAATTTCAATCAAATATTTCTTCGTTATTGTGTATCACATAATATGTGGGAATAGCTCAGTGGTAGAGCGCGAGATTGCAAAAACGTGCCTTTTTGCAAAGACACAAACAGCAACTTTAAATGCATAATAGGAACTCGTTGTCGTAGGTTCGATTCCTATTTCCCACACCATATGCTAGTATAGTTCAATGGAAGAACAACGTGAGCGCAAGCGTGTTGCAAGTTCAAGTCTTGCTACTAGCAAACTGGCAGACAAACTAGCAAGGTTCTAGACCCGTCTTGAAAACGGTGAGTGGTGTGAAAGCCATGGGTTTCGAATACTCTATCTGTCGCCAATGACCTTTAATGAGTTGTATATCCCGTGTGGACTACAACCGCCCAGAGAAATGCGTTTCTTGGGTAGGATAAAAAGACACTTACAGCAATTTGTTTAGAAATATTTTTTGGGAATAATACTTTCTATGGTGTCTTGATAACAGGAAAAAGCTGTTGTGAAAAGCAACGAGTGGGGTAGGACACGGTAAACTTCCTATGTGTGTGGGTGAAATGGTTGGCGTAGCTTTGGTTCTCACTCATGCAGAACCGCCTGATAACATTTCGAAATTGTCTTGACAAAGACACAATATCTTAGGATGTTGATAACAGCAATTAGAAAAAACGTTTAAAAGATTAAATCTGGAAAAACTAGTAATAGTAGCTCCAGCCTAACCTGCCACATAACGAATAAGTTTGGTGGATAAACAAAAACAGTATTACTAGGTTAAACGTAATACACAAGGGAGTATGGAAGAGGTGTAAAAACCTAATGGGTGGAAACTTCCTTATATTTCTAGGTATAGCCCAATTTGGTAAGGCACTGGATTTGGGTTCCAGAGACTGGGAGTTCGATTCTCCCTACCTAGACCAATAACCAATCTAATGTCATTGTTCATACCTCCTTTTCTTTAGGACTGATTTACAAAATCAGTCCTATTATTCTAATATACAGAAATAATCAGCCTTATTCTTTTTACAAAATACAAAAACAAAAATTCAAAATAAAAATATAAAATAGAAAATGAATTTAAAAAATCTAAATAAAACACATAAATGACTTGACAACTTACTAAAAATATGATATACTATAAGAGTAAACAAAATAAATCTGTATAGGAGATTGTACTATGGATATTAAAACACATCATTGCCAGTATATTGTCGAAAATGTTGATTCTAAATATATCTTGCATTTCTTTGATGATAACGGAAGATATATTTTTGAGAAAGAATTTAAAGATAAGTCAAGAGAAGAGGTTGAGGGCATTGGTACAGAATTTATTAATCGTGGAGATAAGTTTATAGTATCATATATACTTGAAAAGCAGTCTATGCTTTGGAACTTAACATATGCTAATAAAAGAAGCAATGATAACATTCTCATAGGAAGATATTCTTTAGATTGGATACCATATAAATATTATATAGTTAAAGATGATATGTCATGGGCTATGAGGGGAGATTTAATAACTCTTAGGCAGGATAGAAACGGGTCGATGGCAACAGTAGACTTAATTATTAATCAAGAAGATGACTGTACTAATAATAGAGGTTATGATTTTAATATGCGTGACTTTAATAACCGTGTTTTAAACAACCTAAATCGTGTGGTTAAATGTTTAACGCCAATATCCTATGAGAAGAGTTTGGAATTAGGTTATATTTATAAGTACAGAAAATCTCTTAAAAATAACGCAAACAACGTTTTCCAATCTTGTGGAACTACTAAATTCTCAGAAGAGTTCATGACATTGTACAGGGAGCATCTTTCAAAGGTAGAAGAATTATTTAATAAAATGAAATCAGCTCTGCTCTAACTTCCTACACTCTTTCTCTCTTCTCTTCCTGTCTAAGT
>ULOF01007041.1_pt1 | contig 12325 bp, 7 predicted proteins | sample 1952371 | NCBI WGS metagenome assembly ULOF01 (sample SAMEA4835597, study PRJEB28245) | human gut metagenome | biome: gut microbiome; material: fecal sample | place: Denmark | collected 2008 | reverse complement strand
GCGTCGGCAAGCCGCGCTACCATTTTGAGAGGTTGGACGTCAAATAGCTGCGAAAAGAATTTAGAGAGGGGAACAAAGTATGGAAATCAGACAGCTTGAAAGATGCGATTACCGTGGCAAAAAATTCACCGTACGGTACAAAACGCACGGTTATTATGACGTTTGCGCTGCTGAACACGGGTTTCTGCTGAAATACACTCGATTTAAAAAACCGATTGAAAAATCCTTCGACGCCGAGTTCTTCGGCGAATGGCTGGAAAATCCCGTTGCCTTCGGCGCTTTTGAAAACGGCGAAATTATAGGCTACGTGGAAGGCTCGGCGGAAAGCTGGAACAACCGCTTCCGCATAAGCAACGTCGTCGTTTTCGACAACGAAAACCGCAAAAGAGGCGTGGGCACTTTGCTTATGAACGCCATTATGAAAAAGGCGGAGGAGTCAAATGTGCGCATGATCGTTCTCGAAACGCAGTCGTGCAACGAAACCGCAATCGCGTTTTACAAATCCCAAGGCTTTGAAATCATCGGGTTCGACTTGTATTCTTATTCCAACGACGATCCCGCTCGCCACGAAGTCAGAATCGAAATGGGCAAAAAAATCCTTTAATTTGCAATCTATGAGGATAAGCGTTGCTTTCCCGCCCGTTCGAATCCCATCTTACATTGCGAAATAAAAACAAAGGCACCTTAAACAAGATGCCTTTGCGTTTGTTGGCGGGCAAGTGGTAATTGCGTCCGAACCCTTTTAGCATTATTAACAGCAGTTTTCGTATCGTCTACGGCAAGCGTTTCTATGTCTTTTCCTCCGCGAAGGTTAAAATATATAACCGTGTTATCGTCGCTGACGAACACTTGGCTTACAAGGTGATCTATTATCTGCTTTTGATAGTCTTTGTCGTTTACGTCGCCTTTCAGTATTTCTTCTATAAACGTCAACAAATCTTGTTTTGTAATTTTATACCCGCGCTCTATTTCAAGTTGAGCCTTTTTCGTTTCGAGGTCATTTAGCAAAACTTCGTATTCTGCCATTTTATCCTCGATAGAATTACGAAGCAACGCGCTTTTTACATTGATATATGCGTCGGTCAGTTTGGACACTTCTTTTCTTATCGATGAAATTTTCGCCGTAATGCTTTTTATATTTTGCTCGTCGGTACGCTTATCGTAATAAGCAAGAACGTCGTTTACAGCCGTTTCGGCATTTTCTCGATTACTTAAGAAATCTCTTACGCAAGTTGTAACGTATAATTCAAGATTGTCTTTATGCTCACGGGATTTATCGCACTCGTGTTTCCTACGCTTTTTGCAAGTGTAATAATAGTGCATATTGCCGTGTCTGTCTTTCCCGCTGTCGGCAACCATTCCCGTTCCGCAATGCCCGCAAAACAATTTTCCAGTAAGCAGATAAGGTATGCGAGCGGTTTCTTGTCCGCCGAGCGTATATCTGTTTTTAGCAAGTTTTTCCTGTACGGCATTGAATGTTTCTTTGTCTATAATCTGCGGATACATATTGTTGCAAACCCTGCCGCCAAAAGTAAATTCGCCGGTATACTTCGGGTTTACTATGTATTTATCGAAAGTCTTGCCGACAATTTTTTTACCGCGTACCCGATAGCCCTGTTCGTTGAGCATTTGGGCTATTTCTTTTTTCGTATAACCGTTTTTGTAATAGTCGAAAACAAGACGGATAATTTTCGCCTCTTCTTCGTCAATAACGACTTTCTTAATAAATTTATTAGATTTACCGGGGATAGGTTCGTTGACTAATTTATATCCAAAAATAACCGTGCCTCCGCAAAAATGTCCGTTGGCAATACTTGTGTCGATTCCGTCGAGAACACGTTTGGAAAGTCGTTTACTGTATTTTTCAGCATTCCATTCCAAAAACATTTCATAGAATTCGCCGCCCTCATCTTCGGCAATAGGCTCTAACGCAGATATAACTTTAATACCGTTTTCTTTAAGCATTTCTTTGTATAAAATGCTGTCGCGACGATTTCTCGCAAAGCGGTCAAACATATATACAACGATATACTGAAACGCTCCGCTTTTAGCGTCGGCGATCATACATTGAAAGGCAGGTCTTGCATCGTTCGTTCCGGTACGAGCCTTATCCGAGTAAACGTTTACGATTTTTATATTATTCTTTTCCGCACATTCTTTGCAAATACGAACCTGCGCCTCTATGCTTTGTTCATTTTGTCCGTGAGAACTGAAACGCGCGTAGATAACTCCCGTATCCATAGATTTTCCTCCGAGAAGAGATTTATTTTTTCGGCAAACGAACCATCGGGAAAGGTCGGAACAGTCAAGGAACAAGTAGAAAATATCGTCGTATAAGTCGATTAACTCATAGTTTTCAGCGATATTTTATACCCTTGACGGAGCCGACTTTTTCCGATAGCATAACACCGAAAAATAAAATCGAAAAGTCGTTTTTATATAATCGAGATAGGACAGAACCAAGCGTTTCTGCTATATGGGATCAATTCGTCGCTCATACACAAAATTATACCGGGTTCGATTTGTTTTTTGAAAACTTTCAGCACGTCGAAATTTTTATCCGCGTGCGCAGGATTTTTAGCCTTTTTAACTTCTATCGGATAAAGTTTATCGCCCTTTTCTATAAGCAGGTCTATTTCCTTTTTATCGATATCGCGATAGTAATACAAATCGGGCGTTTTTCCCGCATTGTAATAACTCTTTATAATCTCGGATACAACGTAAGTTTCCAAAAACGCGCCGTCCATTGCACCGTTTTCTAAAGTTTCGGCAGTAGGCCAACGGCATAAATATGCGCACAGTCCCGTGTCCATAAAATATAGTTTAGGCGTTTTTACAAGCCTGTTTGTTAAAGTGGACGCATAGGGGCGTAAAATTACGATAACTCCCGACCTTTCGAGTATACTAACCCAGTTTTTAACCGTGGGTGCGGATACGCCTACCGCTTTTGCAAGTTCGTCGTATTTAAGTTCTTGCGCCGTTCTTGCGGCAAGCAGAACAAGAAAATCATAAAATTCGCTTAATTTGCCGACTTGCGATAAGTCTTTTATATCCCTTTCAAGATACGTATTGACGTAATCGGAATAATACCGATCGCGGTCAATATCCGACGTTATAAGTTTAGGCATGCCGCCACGGAAAATATCTTGATAAATTTCGTGAATATCCTTTTTTCTTGCTGTTTTTGCTATTTCTTTCAACACGTCAAGTTCAGGCGAAAAGCAATGCGCCTCACGTTCTTCTATTTCTGCATTAGAAAGACTCGCCATATCGAATACGGCAACACGACCTGCAAGCGATTCAGAAACGTTTTGCATCATCTTGAATTTTTGCGAGCCGGTAAGCCAGAACATGCCGGAATTATTTTCGCCGCTTAGGGCTTTTTCATCTACGATTCGCTTTATTTCAAGTAAAATTGACGGAACGCGCTGAAATTCGTCTATCAATAGTTTCGTCCCGTATGTTTCAAAAAATAAACCCACGTCGGTTTCTGCAAGGCGGCGTATATTTATATCGTCAAGCGTAACGTATTTTCGGTCGGTCTCCTTAATATGGTTTAACATGGTAGACTTCCCGACTTGTCTTTGTCCGCAAACCATAACTACGGGATAGTTTTTCGATGCTTTCATTACTTCTTTTTCAAGATGTCTTTTTATATACATTGACACAACCCTCGCAAATAATATTGAGCAAAATAAAGTCTGATTTTATTTTACACGATAAATCTGTGATTGTCAAGGGTAATTCAGCGGGTTATCTAATCTTTTGAAAGGTCCTTTTGTCGTATATTGTAGTTCGGCAAACTGTTATTTCGTAAAAAGTCAATATTAAGAAATAGCGAATCACAAATATTTTTCGTTATTTCATTCAGCCGTTTGGTTTTTCTTGTCGAAACCGAGCGGCTTTTTGTTTTGTCGTGGTTTTTATCCGGTTTGTATGGGTTGGGTATATTGCATATCCGAAAGTTCACGGTCGCAACCCGAAGTGCTTGGTAAAGTCTGTTACTTTTAATTTTTGTTTCGTGTATGCTGTTTCTGCGCAACGAAAAACATCACATCGAAGTTACTCGGCGGTTACGTTGAGGTTACTGCGGTATCACAAATTGGAACATTTCCGTCACACCGATGTTCTGGTAATCGGTAAAATCGCGGTATAAAATTTTATTGTAAAAACCTTTTCGATGTCGTAAAAATTTTGCGAGTTCGCCTTTTAGAATAAATGCAAAAGTTGTTGAAAGGTTTTTTAATCACGACAAAAGGTGTCGTATTGCAGTCTTAAAATTTCATCAAGAAAATTTTCAAACAGGAAAAAACTTCCGGTTTGACTGTTAAGATACGATTACAAAAAGATTTTTAATTGTTGCAAAAGATGTCACAGTTAAGCCTTACAATTTCGATAGAAAAACTTTTTCAGACAGAATTTTCATCACGTTTCAAAACTTGCAATGTGAGCGAAGTAAACTAAAACCATAAAAACAAACGGGAGACGATTAAATGAACGAACAATACCAGAAAGTCGCATACATAGGGCTTAGAAGAAAAGACGGCAGTTACGCCGTCAATATTCCGCTGTATGTAAAGCTCGACGAAGTAGACAAAAAGGAAATGGACGAGTCCAGAGAGGAAATTATCCATAAGGTTACGGAAATTATGATGCGCAGATACGAAAAACAACTTGCCGAAATCATGATTTCCAAGCGACCGCCGCCGACGGAAGCGAAGTAGTATTTTCGTTCAATCGTTTCCCGTTGGTTTAATAAAAAATACCCTTGCATTTGCGCAAGGAAAGGAGGTAAAAATTATGCCATATCAGAAGTGTAAAATATATAACGACGGAAGCCATTTCATAGCGATTCCGCACACCACAAGACCTGCCGCACCGAAACGCTATCACCCCGAAGAAGTAATCGAAGTCGTTGACGAGACGCCGCAACAACCGCAGTTAAACACAGATAAGTGTAACACTGAAACGGCTTTAACGGCACTTAACGACATAAACGAAGTCGATTCGGGAGAATGTTCGGAAGCAACTGTAAGTCCGCCCGCAGACGAAATTTCAAAGTCTACGACAACACGAAAGATAACCCGTAGACAACTGTTCGACGAACTGTATGAAGAGTGTAAAAATCTTAAAAAGCGCGGGCGCGAAAAGTATATTTACGACCGTATGAAACAGTATTTCGCCAACGCCGAAGCTGCAAAACAATATGTTGACGGTCAATTCGACAGGCTGAAACGCAACGCTATTGCCAAGCGTGTCAGGCTTGTGCGCAAGGTAAATTTACAGGCATTCAACTATTTTTGCACTTTTACATACGACGGAAAGAAACATACCGAAGAATCGTTCAGAAAAAAGTTGGCTGACACGTTTAAGAAAATGTGTTATCGCCGCAAGTGGAAATATGTCGGAGTATGGGAACGTTCACCGGATAAAAAGAGATTGCATTTTCACGGGTTATTTTATATTCCGCCCGATGCAATGGTCGGTGAACTTGTGGAAGTGAAGGACTACTCTCCCATCAAAGAAAAAGTGCAAACAACTTATCAGAATACGTATTTCAATGAAAGATTCGGCAGATCGGACTTCAAGGAAGTAAACGAACACGTTTTAAGCGAAGCCGTGAGATACATTATGAAGTATCTCGAAAAAGACGGCGGGATAATCGTTTATTCAAGAGGTTTGCCGCAATATTTCATATCCGACATTATGGACGAGGATGTTGCCTGCACCATAGGCCAAGAAGATAGAAAACTTCTTCTTTTCGACAACTTCAACTGCTGGGATGAAGGTTGCCTTGTAGGCAAAGTAAGCAAAGAAGTGATAGACCAGATGCCGAAAGCAAATTAAAAGGCGCAATCTTGCTCCATATAGCACATAAATGAAAAATCGCGCGACGGTGAAAGGCGGAGAACGCCAAGCGGTTTAGCGGCGGCTTCGCCTTCCGTCCGCGCTTTCATTTGTCTATACGGGCGATTGCGTTTAATTTGGCGGCAATCTTGCGACGTTCGATTAGCAAGGCCGCAATTTAATCTAATTCGATTTAATCAATCTGTTTTGGTCTGTGCGTGGGCTTGTCTGCGGCGAGGCGAAGCCGAGCCGCTCTCGTATCAAGACAAGCCCACGCACCGGTGCCAAAATTCAATTTTACAATCAAAAAATCAAAAAAATACAATCCAAGGAGAGTGATATATGACATACAAAAACTGGCTCAATGAATGGCTAACCCATTACATAAAGCCATCAAGCAAACAAAGAACTATCGAGCAATATTCGAAAGTGGCTCAGATACATACGGTGTAACGTTAACAATAAACGAAGGGGTAGTTTTATTAGGTAATAATTGTGATATTGCAAATTACGGGGCGCAGAATATTAATGGTAGCAAGTCTGATAATATAACTTTATTCGATGTTAACTTATTGTCTACTATGTTTTTCAAAAGCCTAAAAAGACGATTTATCGAAAATTGATTATATAAATCAAACCGCCTGTTGAGGAAAGAAGGGCGTTCGTATATTGATAAAACAAATATGTCGACAACAATAGGCGATATAATTAAAGCCAAAGGGATTAAACTACGAAACATAGAAGAGTAGAAACAACCTTCATCAAACAAACACAAGTGTGTAACGAGAACATAATATAAGTTTTAACATCTTGACATCGGAAAATATCTGTGTTATATCTATGTGTAGTAATAATATTTTAAAATTTTACGTTTATTAATTCCAAATGTCATTTAAGGAGATGTGGTTATGATCGAAAAATTAACAATGATGTCTAAAGATAAAGTACAGGAAAATATAGAAAAAATACAGAAATTGTTTCCGAATGCAGTTACAGAAGTGTTACGTGACGGTAAGCCAACTCTTGCCGTTGATTTTGACGTACTTAAACAAGAAATGAGCAGCATTTTAGTCGACGAACGTGAAGAACGCTATCAAATGACTTGGCCTGATAAGAAGAAGTCAATTCTCCTTGCAAATTCCCCTATATCTGCCACTTTGCGCCCTTGCAAGGAAGAAAGCGTGGACTTCGATCATACTCAAAATCTTTATATCGAAGGCGATAACCTTGACGTGCTTAAACTTTTGCAGGAAACATATCTCGGCAAAATCAAAATGATATACATAGATCCGCCGTATAACACGGGTAACGATTTTATATACAATGATGACTTTGCAATGGATTCCGACGAATATATGGAAGTAAGCGGACAGTATGATGAGCAAGGCAACAGACTTTCCCCAAATACCGAAAGCAACGGCCGATTTCATACCAACTGGCTGAACATGATATATCCTCGTCTTAAAGTGGCAAAAGATTTGCTTGCAGAAGACGGCGTGATTTTTATAAGTATTGATGAAAATGAAGTTAGAAATTTAGGTAGAATTTGTGATGAAGTATTCGGTGAAAACAATTTTGTAGAGTGCTTTGTCTATGATAAAAAAGCTGCACCAAAAGGTGTACCGCCTGTAAACATGGTATGTGGTGTGCATGAATATATTTATGTTTATGCGAGGAGCTTTAGTAAATTTGTGTTTAATGGCATTCCGCGAAGCCCTGATGGCTTTTCAAATCCAGATAACGACCCAAGAGGAATATGGCGGAATACCAATATAAAGAGTACAACCAGTGAAAATAAATTTTCCATTATTGATCCAAAAACAGGAAACACTTTTGTGGACACATGGGCATTTGCTCCATCGGAACTGGAAAAAATGGTTAAAGAAGGCCGATTGTTATTCCCCGATAATCCGCAAGGACAAGTTCGCGCAAAAGAATATTATTTTGAATTTCGTAATGCGAATACGCCTATTAAATCTTCACTTGGTTTATATGATGCGCAATGGAATACTGAGATGTTGGTTAAGTTGATGGGCGGAAAGGTTTTTCAAAACCCTAAGCATTTGAGATTAATAAAAAACCTTATTTCTTTTACAGTAAACCCTACGGATATTATCCTCGACTTTTTCTCTGGCTCTGCAACTACCGCCCATGCTGTTATGCAACTCAATGCGGAAGACGGTGGAAATCGTAAATATATTATGGTGCAACTACCCGAAAGGTGCGACGAAAATAGTGAGGCCTACAAAGCCGGCTATAAAACCATTTGCGATATAGGCAAAGAACGTATTCGCCGTGCTGGCAAAAAAATAAAAGAAGAAAACCCGTCCGCAAACAATCTCGACATCGGGTTCCGTGTGCTTAAACTCGATTCCTCAAACATGAAAGACGTTTATTACAAATCGTCGGACTATGCACAAGACTTGCTCTCAAGCCTTGAAAGCAATATTAAGGAAGACAGAACATCGCTTGACTTGCTATTCCAAGTTATGCTTGAGCTTGGAAAGCCGTTGTCTGCAAAAATCGAAGAACAAGAAATTGCCGGAAAAAAAGTGTATGTCGTCGATGACGATGATATGCTTATCGCTTGTTTCGATGAAAACGTCACTGAAGACGTTGTGAAGACGATTGCAGAAATGAAGCCGCGTTTTGCCGTGTTCCGCGATAGTTCTTTCTCAAGTGATACCGTTGCCGCAAACTTTGAACAAATTTTTGCAACCTATTCTCCAAACACGACAAAGAAGGTGCTGTAAGTATGAAAAGTCATGTGCAAATACCAGCATCGCTTTTGAATGGTTTCGCCAATGAAGGGTATGTTTTTTGTATGAATTGTAAAGGCGAAATAGAAAAATGCAGGACCAAAAAGTGCAATGTAGAGGAAGGTTATTTTTCAGATGAAGAAGAGGACATATTAAATAGGTATGAAACCGATTTTGGAGAACTAAAAAAATTTATTATTGATGCATATGAAAAAGGCAAATCCAAAATTGTATTTAATAATAGAAAGCAAGTGCAAAAAGCTGCGAATTTTTTTAAAATGTGCATATCTAGAAACCCTGAATTTGCAAAAGTGCTAATAGATTCATCGATTTTTTATAATCTTTGTAGTGAAGAAAAACGACCATCATCACAAAGTTTTGCCTTGTTCGAAACGATGTCTACTACAAACGTAATCGAAAAAAAATGGAACAAAAAAAATTTTTGTATTATTAGAAATGAAAGTGTAAATTGTAGTTTCGTTATTCCACAAAACTGTCTATATACTGTCAAATTTAACAATCGAGATGGCGATTTGATAGTATTGCCAATAACAAGCAAATTGGCAATAGGGCTTTTGGACGATGACAAAATAAGTAAATACAACGATGATGGGGAAGAGTACATTTGTACGGAAACGATTGATGATACTCTTGTAAATTTATTTAATCGATATGCAGTTTATCAAGAATTTGCTTCAAATAAGGAAGACAAATATAAATATGTGTATGCCGAAGAAAAGAAAGACTTGGAAGATGATAGAATTAAAGAAACATTAGAGAGAATACGAAGATGAAATTCAAGTTTAAGATACAAGATTACCAAACAGAAGCGGTAGATGCTGTTGTAAAAGTCTTTGAAGGACAATCTTTCAATGACAAAGTATCCTATTTGCGTGATTTAGGAAAACGAGGCAGGGCTGTTCAAACTGCTATGTTTGAAGAAGATGTGAACTATATAGATTCCGACGGAAGCGGATTTGAGAATGCTCAAATTGAACTTTCGGATGCCCAAATTCTAGATAACATACGCGCTTTACAGCTTTCAAACAATATAAAGCAATCGAGCGAATTGTCTAAACCGTTCGGAAAAAACTGCCGCTGTGCGCTCGACATCGAAATGGAAACGGGCACCGGCAAAACTTATTGCTACATAAAAACCATGTTTGAACTCAACAAACAATATGGTTGGAGTAAGTTTATTGTGGTCGTACCTTCTATTGCTATACGTGAAGGCGTTAAGAAGTCTTTCGAAGTGATGGAAGATCACTTCTTTGAGCATTACGGCAAAAAAGCGCGTTATTTTGTGTATAACAGCAAAAACCTCAATCAGCTCGATGGGTTTTCGTCGAGCAAAGATATTTGTGTGATGATAATCAACAGTCAGGCTTTTGCATCGTCTCTTAAAGAAGGAGCGAAAAACGAAGCAGCGCGCATCATATACAGCCAGCAAGACAGTTTCGGCAGTCGTCGGCCGATTGATGTTATTGCGGCAAACCGGCCTATTGTTATTTTGGACGAACCGCAAAAACTCGGCGGAGACGCAACGCGAGCAGGAATAGAACGTTTCAATCCGTTGTTTTCGTTGAACTATTCGGCTACGCACAAAAACGTTCATAACCCCGTGTACGTTCTCGACGCATTAGATGCTTACCAAAAGAAACTCGTAAAGAAAATAGAAGTTAAAGGATTTGAACTGCGCAATTTACGCGGTACGGACGGTTTTGTTTATCTTTCCAAGATATTGCTCGATCCGAAAAAGCCTCCGATGGCGAGAGTTACGTTTGACGTTAATTACGCAAAGAGCATAAATCGAGAAACAAGAATTTTGAAGGTTGGTGACGATTTGTACAAATTGTCAGCCGGAAACAAAGGCAAAATGCCGCCTTTGGAGCAATATAAGGCGGGTTTCGTTATCACAGAGATAAATCCTTTAGAAAACACGATCACGTTTCTTAATGGTTCGGTTTTAGCCGTCGATGAAGTTTGCGGGGACGACGTGCCAACTCATGATATGCGTCGTATTCAGATAAGGGAAACTATTCTTTCACACTTCGAGAAGGAAGAAAGGCTGTTTAATTTGGGTATTAAGTGTCTCTCGTTGTTCTTTATTGACGAGGTTAATCATTACCGCAAATATGACGACGACGGCAACGAATTGTTGGGCGATTACGGTGTTATGTTCGAGCAGGAATATGAAAGCGTGCTTAATGATTATATTGATAAAAGTGTGGAAAGCCCGTATGTAAATTATCTGAAAAGTATTGATGTGCATGACACACATAAAGGATATTTTTCAATAGATAAAAAGACAAATCAAGTGATAAATTCTGTTGAAAAGAAAGGTATTTGCGACGATATTTCTGCGTACGATTTGATATTGAAAAATAAAGAAAGGTTGCTGTCTTTCGAAGAACCTACTAGGTTTATTTTCTCCCATTCCGCTTTGAGAGAAGGTTGGGATAATCCAAACGTATTCCAGATCTGCACCTTAAAGCAAAGCAATAGCGAGGTTAATAAACGTCAAGAAGTCGGTCGTGGTATGCGTCTTTGCGTGAACCGTGCGGGCGACAGAATAGACGGAAGTATTCAAGGGCTTAAAGTACACGACATAAACGTCCTTACCGTTATCGCCAGCGATAGTTATAGAACATTCGTAGCGGATTTGCAAAAGGATATTAAAGATGCGCTTTATGAAAGACCTACAAAAGCCACAAAAGAATATTTCGCCGGCAAGGTTATTGTCGTCGATGGCGATAGAATTGAGATAACCAAAGAACAAGCTGTAAAAATCGAACGCTACCTTGGATTTAACGGTTATATTGACTACGATGGCAATATCACTGACGAATATAGAACAGCGCAAGAAAACGGCACGTTTGCCCCGCTACCCGTTGAGCTTGAAAAAATGTCTGACGGCATTCATAAACTTGTTCAAGGCGTATTTGATGAAAAAGTATTTGCCGAATTGGTCGGTTCGGCAAGTAAGCCTAAGATTACCGAAAACCCGCTCAACGATAACTTTTACAAAGCAGAGTTCAAAAAATTGTGGAATTATATAAACCACAAATACGCCTATACCGTAAATTTTAATAGTGATGAATTGATTGCCCGCGCGATTAAAGCAATTAACGACGGGTTATATGTCACGGAACTTACGTATGTCAGAACTGTTGGTTCGCAGGGAAAAGATAATTTAGATTTTACGGAGGGCAAAACAAAAACTACCACGCTCAAAAATACTGGTGGCTCGAATGCGGTTTATGACCTTATCGGCAAAGTCGCCCAAGGAACTACGCTTACAAGAAAAACGGTAGTTAAAATTTTGCAAGGCATTGAGAAATTCAAGTTCGCTATGTTCAGAAATAATCCGGAAGAATTTATAAGCAAAGTCGTTAGGTATATTAACGAGCAAAAAGCGTCGCTTGTTATCGATGAAATAAAGTACGATATTACCGACGAAGAACCGTATACTTCGGATATTTTCAATCTCGGAGGCGTTGTAAACTTTGAAAAGGCAGTAAAAGTTGACAAACATATTACGCCATACGTTGTCGTCGATAGCGACACAGAAAAGAATTTTGCTCTTGATTTAGATCGTGATGAAGATAAAGTATGTGTATATGCGAAGCTCCCGAAAGCGTTTAGAATACCTACTCCCGTGGGTAATTATTCTCCGGACTGGGCGATTGCTTTCTATGAAAATAGCGTAAAATACATAT
>ULOF01029289.1_pt1 | contig 12416 bp, 10 predicted proteins | sample 1952371 | NCBI WGS metagenome assembly ULOF01 (sample SAMEA4835597, study PRJEB28245) | human gut metagenome | biome: gut microbiome; material: fecal sample | place: Denmark | collected 2008 | reverse complement strand
GCATAGATAGGGGCATTTCTCTACTTATGCCACCGTCCTTTGTGTGACAGCTACGCAATAATACGTCACAGTCGGACGGTACTATTCGTCAAGCTCGGCGCTCCCTTGGCTCGCCGCCCTGCGGCTCGTGTTCCGTCTTCGAAGTCGCACATTCCGTTTATAAGTACACATTAAATAAGTCTCCGTTATCGCATGCCCCACGAAATATCCTGAGCGCAATATTGAGATAAAGAACAAGAAAACGCCCCTCTGTTAGCAATCCTAACGTACATAGACGTACGTGAATTGATAACAGAGGGGCGTTGCCGCAGTTTTTACTCACTAAAACACCTAAAGTCGCCAAACAGATGAAGAACAAGGAAAAAACACCCCTACAGACAGGAGCGTACTTTTCGTACGTGACTGTTTGTCGGGGTGCTTTTGTCACAGTTATTCGCTGTTTGGTGACTTTAGGCTTTTCCGTTGCAGCCGAGAACGTCCACCAACTTATGCTTCACCACCTGTTTAACTGCTTCTCTTGCCGGTCCGAGATATTGACGAGGATCGAAGTGAGAAGGATTGAGGGCGAAGTGTTCGCGGATTGCGCCGGTGACGGCGAGTCTGAGGTCGGAGTCGATGTTGATCTTGCACACTGCCATGGAAGCGGCTTTACGGAGCATATCTTCGGGGACGCCTTGAGCGCCGGGCATGCTGCCGCCGTATTGGTTGATCTTTGCGACGAGTTCTTGAGGGACGGAAGACGCACCGTGCAAGACGATGGGGAATCCGGGCAAGCGTTTGCTGACTTCTTCGAGGATGTCGAAACGCAATTGCGGCTGACCTTTGAACTTGTATGCGCCGTGAGAAGTGCCGATTGCGATTGCCAACGAATCTACGCCTGTCTTGCTGACGAACTCTTCAACCTGATCGGGGTCGGTGAATTGGGCGTCTTTTGCGGCGACGTTGACAGCGTCCTCGATACCTGCGAGTTTGCCGAGTTCAGCCTCGACGACGACGCCGTGGTCGTGTGCGTATTCGACGACTTGTTTTGTGATAGAGATATTTTCCGCAAACGGATGAGCGCTTGCGTCGATCATAACCGAGGTGAAACCGTTGTCAACGCAGTCTTTGCAAAGAGCAAAACTGTCGCCGTGGTCGAGGTGCAAGCAGATAGGAAGACCGCTTGTTTCGACAGCCGCTTCAACCATCTTGGTGAGGTAGGTCGTGTTTGCATATTTTCTTGCGCCGGAGGAAACTTGAAGAATAAGCGGTGCTTGTTCTTCAGTCGCAGCTTCAACGATACCTTGGATGATTTCCATGTTATTGACGTTGAAAGCGCCGATTGCGTAACCGCCTGCATATGCTTTTTTGAACATTTCGGTTGTTGTAACTAATGGCATAGTGTTGCCTCCAAAATTTATTTCGTCAACATTATACAACCTCCCCGAAAAAAACACAACCGTTTATATAAAAATGGCGATCTCGTTCGAGTGCGGATGTATGTTGTATTGCACCTGCGGTGCAGTTGTGGTAATTTTTCAATTCTCCTCAATTATTAATTATTCATTATTAATTATTAATTCAAAAAAACCGATGCTTTGCGTCGTTTTTTATATCAAATCGTCCTTATCTACGATCGATTTATTGCGTTTCTCGTCGTGACCTATGACGATATGCTTGTCGCCGTTCTCGTCGATATATTCCTTTTTGATGAGCACTTTTCCGTCCTCGTCGGCCTCTTTTTTGAGCACGGCGAGTTCGTACTCGTTCTTGCTCGCATATTTTTCGAGTTCTTCCGCGCGTTTTTTCTCGATTTTCTTCGAGCGCGTAAAGTAAAGCGTAAGCGCGATTGCGATTGCGAGAATGACGAATCCGTAGAGGAACACGTCCGCATATTGTCTTGGCAAAAAGTACGCAATGGTGGTGAGGATAAGTCCTGCCACGATATTGCCGAAAAACACTGCGAGCGACGCCTTCCATACGGGGAAATCCAAAAAGCTGCCTATACACGAACCCGTCCACGCCCCCGTCATAGGCAACGGAATTGCGACAAACACAAACAGCCCAAAAAACTTTTTACCGTCCTTTGACATAGACTTGTGTTTGCGATGCGCTTCTCTTTGCTCGATTTTCTCCTCGTTGTACGCGCTCTCCGCCCGGTCTGCGAGGTTGGCTTCCATGCGTTTTCCCAATTTTGAAAACCATTTTGAGCGGCGCAGTTTTTTCAACAACGGTCTTGTGATGAGGATTAGCGGCAAAATGACGGTAGTAGAGCCTGCGATACAGCACAGCATTCCGAGCATCATCTCGCCTATCGTATCGAACATATAAGGCATAAACAAAATAGCCCCGCGCAACTCGATTATGGGGATAATCGAGATCACGTACAGCGTCAAATAGGGATTGCCTATAGCGTTGCTGATTTGGGTTATCAATTGTTCGATCATAGCCTGAATTCCTCAATTCAAAGTATAATTTACGCCCCGTAATCTGTCAAGGCGATTTACCTTTAACGCTTGCAAATTCACGCACGTTTCTATATAATTTTGTCGAAACGAAATATACGATGAGGTGCGGCAATGGGCCGCAAAACGCAAACGATGCAAAAAATCTTATCCGCAATGAGAAGAGCCGTTCAGGACTACGCGATGATAGAGGACGGCGACAGAATTTTCGTAGGTCTGTCGGGAGGCAAAGACAGCACCCTTCTTTTGCGCGCGCTTGCGGATTACAGGCGGTTCTCCCCGCAAAAGTTCACTCTTGAAGCAATCACGATAGATATGGGGCTCAAAGATACGGACAAATCGCAAATGGACGCGCTCGTAGACTATTGCAAAAGCCTTGGCGTACCTCACCACCTCGTGAAAACGGACATTGCGGATATACTCTTTGAAGCGAGAAAGGAATCCAATCCCTGCTCTCTTTGCGCAAAGATGAGACGCGGGGCGCTCAACAACGAGATAAATCGTTTAGGCGGCGGCAAGTTGGCGCTCGGGCACAACGCCGACGACGTTGCCGAAACCATGCTCTTATCCCTTCTTTACGAGGGCAGATTCTCGTGCTTCCCGCCCACCGCTCATATGGACAAATCGGGCATATCTCTCATTCGCCCCTTCATTTATTTGGAAGAATACGACATAAAATCCGCCGTAAAACGCCAAAATCTACCTATCGTGGACAATCCCTGCCCCATGAATCACGAGTCGCAGCGCGAGTATATGAAAAATCTCATCAAAACCATTTGCAAGGACATACCCTTCGCAAAACAGCGGATTTTGGGCGCGATCTACCACCCCGAGCGCAACAACCTATGGCACAAACCCGAATCCTACGCCCCGAAAGACTGATCTCGAAAAACCTCAACCGCTAAAACCGCAATCCAAAAAACAACTCCGCCAAAAAAAAGCACGGTTCAAAGAACGCACGCACTTAAACGCACACTCAAAAACGCAACTCTCGGCGCGCACTTAAAGCCACGCACGCAAATCGCACTCGCACCGCACTCAAAAAAACTTAATCTCAACGAAAAAACGACGCCATTGCGCCGTTTTTATTATTCGTTTTATATTCCGATATTTATATTTCCTCTTCTTAATATTTCTATATTATAGAATATCCTATATCTATCGGTTTCAATTCTCTTCGCCGCTATTTTCAGCCGATTTCGCCGCATTTTTCTTTCTGACGGCGATTACGATAGCGGTCGCAGCGACAGTTGCCGCCAAAACCAATCCCACGATCAGCATAGACAAGTCGAGCGGACGGAGAATGAACGATTTTACGTCTGCGGTAAACTTAAACTCGAAGTCCACTTTGGCGTTGTCGCCGTACTGTGCTGTGATATAATACACGCCCGCCTTTTTCGGAGTGAAATCGAAAGTCGAACCCGACGCTACGTATTCGCCGTTGACAAACCATTTCGTTTCGACGTCGGGATTGAGATATTTCATACCCGTAAGCGCAAATCTCGTAGTTTCGGTCGAATAGAGTTTAGCCGCCGAGCGCGCGTCTTTCACGTCTTTTTGCGAATCCTCTTCGAGCGTAACTCTGACCTCGCCTACGTAATAATTACCGTATTCGACGTGCAGTTGAATAGATTGCTCGGCGTTGGTATTGGGGATTTTTGCGGTGATGAGGAAGTCCCCGCCTCTTGACGGCGTATAAGTGACGCTCGTTCCCGAGCCTATGACGGTTGCCTCTCCCACGGGCGTATCGTCTTCTGCGGATTTTATCATCGTAACGCTCCACACGAGCGTGCTTTCCACGTCGGGATCAACCTTTCCGACGGGATTGACCTGCGCGTAGAGGTTGACGGGCGAAACGGAATCCGCGCGCATATAAATCATCCCCGCATAGTCGTCCGCGCCCAACTTTCCGTCGTGCTTTATGGCGATCGAAGTCGGCGCTTCGTAGTCGAATTTCAGCGTATCGAGATCGGTCTGAACGATAGATTTGAAGTCGAGATATTTGAAGGTAAGATTGCCTTTTTTGAGAGTTTTCGTGGAGAGCAAACTTATCGCTTTTGCGAGTTTCGAGTAGTCCATACTCTTGCCTTCCACCCGGCACCTGAGTTTCAACAGCGCGGCGGCAAAACTCACGAACGTAGCCGACATACTCGTGCCTTTTTCGGTATCGAACACCGATTTGGATTGCTGATATCCTTTTGAAGTCCACACGCCGTAGCCCGGAGCGCAAAGCGTATACGCCGTGCCGAAATTCGAGGTCGAATACAGCGTATCGAGGTTCTGATTCATCACCGACACCACGCCGGGATAAGCCGCGGGATAGTAGTTTGCCTGCGGAGTGGGCGGATTGTTACCGGCCGCCGCCACGACGACGGATTGTCTGCGCGCTTTTTCGATTGCGACGGAAAGCGTTGCGCTGTCTTTTTCGGAAATATCGTACAGTCCCAGCGACATATTGACCACATCCGCGTTTGCTTTATCGACCGCCCAATCGAGAGCGCTAGCAAGGCTCGAGATGGTAAAGTTATCGCTTTTTTCGGTGTTTGCTTTGATCGGATAAATTTTGATATATTTTTCAAGTCCGAACTCACGGATCATCAGCGCGATACTTCCCGCCACCGAACTTCCGTGCTTGCTCGAAGCGTCGCTTATATCCACGCTTCCGTTCTCGTCCTCCCCCGTGTACGAGTTATATCCGAGAATATCTCCGTTTGCGTTTTTGCACAGCACGCTCACGCCGTTTTCGTCGTCGGCAAAGAGCGAATGTTTAGCGTCGATACCCGTATCTATAACCGCGATGACGACGGGGCTCGTCGCTTTTGACAAATCCCAAGACGAAACGATTTCCTTTGCCGCCGCCACGTCGAGATACTTTTCGCCGTAGTACCACAGTGAACTCATATCTTTTCCACCGAAAGTCTGAGCCCGGGCAACCGACGACGGCGCAAGAGCGAATGCAAACACGCTCGTCACGACGAGCGCAATCAGCACTGCGGATACTATAGTCTTTTTGCAAAAGGAACGTTTCATATTCGTTTGAAGCGATTTATCGAGAGTCACCGATTATTGTGCGTTTTGAAGGAGTTGCAAGGAGTATTTCAGACGGCGCATAGTCTCGTCTTTTTTGAGGACGACGGCCATTTCGATAGCGCCGCCGGGGGTTACGGGTGCGCCCGTGAGAGCCACGCGCATTGCAAACATAACCTGACCGCCCTTCATACCTGCCTGTTCTGCGCAAGCCTTGATTTGCTCTTTGATTGCGTCTGCGCTCCAATCGTCGAAGTTTTCGAGTGCGGTGATAGCCACTTCAACGGCTTTGAGAGCCACCGCCTTATCCACTTTCATCTTTTGGTGCACGTACATATCGAGGTCGTAGTCTCCGAATTCGTTCAAAAACGCGAGTTTTTCGGGGATTTCGCTCAGAATATCCACTCTCGTCTGCATCAAAAGCGCGAGTTCTCTCACGTCGTAGTCCTTGCCGTCGATCGCTTTTTCGATCCAAGGCGTAGCCACCTTTTCAAAGTCATCTTCGCTCATCGCTTTGAGATATTCGCCGTTGAGCCAACGCATTTTAGCCTCGTCGAAGATGGAACTCGAGTGTGAAATTCCGTCCACGTCGAACGCCTCTATCATCTCGTCCATCGTCATTTTTTCTTTGTTGTCTTTAGGGCACCAGCCGAGGAGCGCGATATAGTTGACCACCGCTTCGGGCAGATATCCCTTTGCGATAAAGTCCTCGAAGTTTGCGTCGCCGAAACGCTTTGAGAGTTTTCTCGTAGCGTCTTTCATAATGGGCGGAAGATGCATATACTTCGGTCTTTCCCATCCGAAAGCGTCGTAAATGAGGTTATATTTCGGCGTAGAACTCAGATATTCCGTGCCTCTTATAACGTGGGTGATACCCATAAGGTGATCGTCCACGACGTTTGCGAAGTTATAAGTGGGCAGACCGTCGCTCTTGAGAAGAACACCGTCCTCTATATCCGCGCTGTCGACGCTGATTTCTCCGAAAACCATATCCGTATAACTCGACACGACGCCCTCGGGCACTTTTTGTCTTATGACGTAAGGCTCGCCCGCGGCAAGTCGTCTTTGTACTTCCTCTTTTGAGAGGTTACGGCAGTGCTTGTCGTAGGTATGAACGCCGTTTTCGTCTTTGAGGCTTTCGAGTCTTTCTTTGTCGCAGAAGCAATAGTACGCTCCGCCGAGTTCGACAAGTTTTTCTGCGTATTCTTTATAAATGCCCATTCTCTCGGTCTGAACGTACGGGCCGTAGCCGCCGTCTTTATCCGGACCTTCGTCGTAGGTTATACCTGCCGTTGCGAGAGTGCGGTACACCATTTCCACCGCGCCTTCGACCTTGCGTTCTTGGTCGGTATCTTCGATACGGAGGATAAATTTACCCCCGTTTTTGCGTGCGAAGAGAAAAGCGTACAACCCCGTACGCAGATTGCCGATGTGCATAAATCCCGTCGGTGACGGAGCAAATCTCGTTCTTACTGTTTCACTCATAAAATGCAATACCTTCTTTTAAGTCTTGTTGTATGTGTTTTATTTTTGCCATAGCGCCGTTTTCTTCAAAGGAATAATAATCGGTTCCCGAGAAGACGAGGTGATCGTGAAGATCCACTCCTATGCCCGCAAGAGTGGAAGCGGCTTCTCGCGTCATATTGATATCTTTTTGCGAGGGCAAAACGCTTCCGCTTGGATGATTATGAGCAATGAGCATTGCGCTTGCGCCCGTACGGAGAGCGAAATCGACGATTTTTCTCACGTCAAGCCGCACCGAATCGCCGCTGCCCTGCTCGATAATCTCGCATTTGATCAATTTATCGTGAGCGTCGAGTGCGGCAACGCAAACGTGTTCCTGATTCAGCCCGAACAGCCTTGCGCAAAGGAAATTGCGCGCCTTGCCTCTTCCCGACAAATCCTGACGATTTGCCCCGTCCTTGTTTACGTCGTCGACGTAGACTCTGAAAACGTCAGGCAGATTTGCAAGAAACAACGCTGCGTTTTCAGTCATACCGCTCACCTTTTGAAGATCTTCTTCGCTTGCATTAAGCACTCCGCCGAAGGACGAAAATCTGTCGATAAGAGCGTGCGCAATCTCGTTCGTGTCCTTTCTCGGTACGAAGGGGAAGAGCAAATATTCCAGAATTTCGTGCGGTTGCATAGATCCGAGTCCGCTTTTTCGGATTCTGTCGCGCATACGCGACCTATGCCCATCGTGGACGTTACTAGTCATAATATCTTACAACTCCGGATACATCTTGAAAACGCTCTCGTCGAGTTTGACGAGTCTTACGAGGATTGTCAGAGCCTCTTCCTCGTCTTTGAATCCGTACACTTTTCCGATGACCTTCCATGCGCCGTACGCATGCAAAAAGTCGTACCAGAAATAACATTCGTCTTGCAATTGAAAAATTTCGAGAAAGTTGAAAGTCTGATACTTGCTCCACTTTTTCAGCACTTCTATGAGCGACGTCACTTCTTGATTGTCGTCGTAGCGAGCGTGGATAAACTGAAGCATATACTTTTTCACTTCTTTTGAAAAGGTCATAACGCCCTGTTTAGCGTTTTCTATATCCTTCAAAATCAAAGCGATTTCCTGATCGTCGCTATGCTTTTTGAGGATTTTCTGACACGGATATGCAAATGCGTTTGTCATAATGTTATATTATAGACGATAAAAAAGTATAAATCAAGGTTTTTCGCGCAAGCGCGCATTTAAGGGCATTTTTACGAGGCGTTTTTCTTACGCAATCCTGCGATTTTTGAGGGCGAAGTCCGCAATCGCTTTGCACAGCACGCTTGCCATACGCATCTGATATTCGGTTTTTTGAAGATTGATTTCGTCTGCGTAATTGCTCAAAAAACCGCACTCCACGATAGCGGCGGGATAAGGGCTGCACTCGAGCAGGTACTTTTGAGCGCACAGCGCGCTATATTCCCTTCCGCCCTCTTTCGAGTTTATCTCTTCGTTCAGACTCTCTTGCAAAGCGTTTGCCAACTCTCTGCCCTTCTCGCTCGATTTTGCAAAAAACACCTGAGCGCCTCTTCTCGTAGGCATAGAGTAAAAATTCATATGCACGCTCACCACCGCGCAAGGCTTCACGTCGTTGACTATCTGCCCTCTTCTAAACATATCCGCGCGTTTTTTATTGCCCGTCACACCCTCAAAAGAGTGCATAACGTCGTTTCTTCTCGTGTACACGACGTTGAATCCGCACGCACTCAACATCTCTCCGAGATAATTTGCCACGATCAGATTCACGGTTTTTTCTTCAATCCCCGTTTTTGCACCCTTAACTCCGCCGTCCGCGCCTCCGTGACCTGCGTCCACCACGATAGTCAAAACTTTGTTCTTCTCGCCCTTAATCGCGCTCACGACGAAGGGCGCACTCACGCAGTACGCAATCAAAACGGCAATCAAACCGCACGAAATCGCAATTTCTTTTATCCTCTTTTTCCGATGAGATTCGACACGCATATAGTTACAAAAGAAATCATATTCATTCAAGCATAAAAATACCACCTTTTCCACAAAGTTATCCACAATTTGCCTTGAAAATGTGGACAACTCGGTGGATAACCCCGATTTTTCTTATACAAAACGTATATTTTGCAATCGTAATTTTTTGTCGAAAAAAGCGGTATTCTAACGCAAAATTCGACAAATTCCGTCCGTTTTTTACGCAATCTATCGGGGTGTTTTTCTTTGCTTTTATCATAAAAACGAGAGCAAAATCATACTCTCGAAACGAGGTGAAAATTATGATAGAACTCTCTTCCCTTTTATTCAAACCCGTCATCGAGCGCGACGCTTCCAACGTCGTCGGGCGCATAAAAAATGCATATTTTTCGCATAGTTGCAATTGTATTGCATATTTCGTCCTTTCTTCTTGCAAGCAAGGTTGCGACGCGCTGTTGCCGATTGATGATGTTTTATGTTTTTCGGATGCGATAATCGTGCAAAACGACGCCAACGTCAGATGCGTTGACGATATCGATTTCACTCTCTTCTCAAGCGGAGTGATAGGAATGGACGTCTACACTCAAAACGGCATTCTAAAAGGACAAATTCAAAAAGTCGAGTTTTCAAAAAACGGAAAAGTAACCAAACTCTGCACCGAAACCGACCAATTCACGCCCCAAAACGTAGCGAGCGTCGGCGACGTGATTTTGCTCAAAACCGCAAAACAAGGCAAAGCCAAAAAGCCAATCATACCGCGTCCCGAGCAAGAAACCAAAGTTTTCGCATTAAACTCGACTCAAAGTCAATCCGAACGAGCGCAAACGCAAAAATCCCAACCGTCCGAATCTCCGACACCTTTGTCAGTTCCGTCAACAAACGCACCCATAGGATTCACGCCGTCACCGAGCGTACAAAGCACGTCGGGCGCAAATTCTTCGGCGCAATTTGCACCTATTCAAATCGCAAACGCTCAAAATATGCCCCAAACGACTCCGTCTGCTCAATTCACGCCGATACCGATCGCCACTGCGCCGAGTGCAATCAAAACGTCGGACGACGCACCGCTCTTTTCGAGCAACGCGCTCAAAGTGCTTGACGCACCTGAAAACGAAGACGATTGTCACACCCCGTCGAGAATAATATCGGACTACACTTTTTTGCTCGGACGAGTGTTATCGAGTGACCTCACGACGTTTGCAGGCGCACTGCTAGCCAAAGCCGGCACAACGATCGACGACGCCCTCGTAGAAAAATCCCGCCTCAACGGCAAACTCGTCGACTTGGTTTTGCTTGCAAAATGAATCGTTCAAGCGACATTGCCTAAGCAAAATGAATTGTTCAAGCGGCGTTGCCTAAGCAAAATGAATCGTTCAAGCGGCATTGCCTAAGCAATTAATAATTAATATTGAATAATGAATAATGAATAATTAGTAATTGCGGGTGAGGTTACACCCCACACCCCAAACGCTCACTCTTGTAGAGACGCCTCAACTGCGCTAAATAGATGAAGAACAAGAAAAAACCCTTTTGCGAACTCGCCCAACGTACTGATGCGTACGTGACGAGTGAGCAAAAGGGTTTTGACGCAGTTATTCGCTATTTAGCGCAGTTGAGGGCCTGCGGGAACGAGGGATCTGCCATGTTCATTCCCCTCATACTTCGCAAAGTTCTTGATGAAGCGGCTTGCGAGGTCTTCGGCTTTGCGATTCCATTCGTTGACGTCGGAGTAGGTGTCGCGCGGATCGAGAATTTCGGTGGCAACGCCGTTGAGCGAGGTCGGCACTTCAAAGTTGAAGTACGGGATGGTCTTGGTTGGCGCTTTGTCGATATCGCCGTTGAGGATGGCGTCGATGATGCCACGGGTATCCTTGATGGAGATACGTTTGCCCGTTCCGTTCCATCCGGTGTTGACGAGATACGCCTTTGCGCCGCTCTTTTGCATCTTCTTGACGAGTTCCTCTGCGTATTTAGTGGGATGCAATTCGAGGAAAGCCTGACCGAAGCAAGCGGAGAAAGTCGGAGTAGGCTCGGTTATACCGCGCTCCGTACCTGCGAGTTTTGCGGTGAAGCCGGAGAGGAAGTAATATTGAGTCTGTTCGGGAGTGAGGATAGACACGGGCGGCAACACGCCGAAAGCGTCTGCCGAGAGGAAGATGACGTTCTTTGCGGCAGGAGCGGCGGACACGGGGCGCACGATATTCTTGATATGGTCGATAGGATAGGAAACGCGAGTGTTTTCGGTCACGCTCTTATCAGCGAAATCGATCTTGCCGTTTTCGTCGAGCGTAACGTTTTCAAGCAATGCGTTGCGCTTGATAGCGTTGTAGATATCGGGTTCGGATTCCTTATCGAGATTGATGACTTTTGCGTAGCAACCGCCCTCGAAGTTGAACACGCCCTTATCGTCCCAGCCGTGCTCGTCGTCGCCGATGAGGAGGCGTTTGGGGTCTGTGGAGAGCGTAGTTTTGCCCGTACCGGAGAGTCCGAAGAAGATAGCGGTATTCTTGCCGTCGAGGTCGGTGTTTGCCGAGCAGTGCATCGACGCAATGCCTTTGAGGGGCAGATAGTAGTTCATCATAGAGAACATACCCTTCTTCATTTCGCCGCCGTACCAGGTATTGATGATCACTTGCTCGCGGCTCGTGATATTGAAGACGACCGCGGTTTCGGAGTTCAGACCAAGTTCCTTATAGTTCTCGACTTTGGCCTTTGAAGCGTTGTAAACGACGAAATCGGGCTCGAAGTTTTCGAGTTCTTCTTCGGTGGGTTTGATAAACATATTTTTGACGAAATGCGCTTGCCAGGCAACCTCGACGATGAAGCGAATGGCCATACGCGTATCCTTGTTTGCGCCGCAGAATGCGTCGACTACGAACAATCTCTTGTTGGAGAGTTCTTTTACGGCGATATCTTTGACTGCTTTCCACGCCTCTTGAGATGCGGGATGGTTGTCGTTTTTATACTCGTCGGAAGTCCACCAAGCGGTGTCTTTGGAGTTGTCGTCCACAACGATAAATTTGTCCTTGGGAGAGCGACCTGTATAAACGCCCGTCATAACGTTGACAGCGCCGAGTTCGCTGACTTGTCCTTTTTCGTAGCCTTCGAGAGCAGGATTTGTTTCCTCCTCGAAAAGCATCTCGTAGGACGGATTGTAGACCACTTCGGTAGTGCCGGTGATGCCGTACTTTGTCAAGTCGATGTTTTTCATAACATACCTCTTTTATTAATAAAAATTTTCGTTCTATGAGAGAACATATTTCCTTATATTACGGGCGCAAAGGCGATATAGCCCATTCACCCCTATTATCATTATACAACAATTTTCCCCAAATAAAAGTAAAATTTTATCAATATACCAAATTAATTTGTTTTTAATATTGCGCCCCGTCGCAAACTAATAATTAATAATTAATAATTAACAATTTCGGGTGGGCTCTGTCCACACCCGAACGGAACGCCACTTTCCCCTTCCTCACGTGTTTCCCCCACCGCCGTTC
>ULOF01027256.1_pt1 | contig 12493 bp, 9 predicted proteins | sample 1952371 | NCBI WGS metagenome assembly ULOF01 (sample SAMEA4835597, study PRJEB28245) | human gut metagenome | biome: gut microbiome; material: fecal sample | place: Denmark | collected 2008 | reverse complement strand
GAGACGTAGAGCCGAAGAGGAAGCAGCTCGGAAAGCGGAAGAGGAAGCGTTGAAGTATAAGAAGCTCGCTGAAGAGGCAGCCCGGAAGGCAGATGAGGCTGAAAAGGCACTTGAGGCAGCCAAGGCAGGTTCTGTGGGTGCAAATAATTCAGGTGGAGATTTTGCATTACCTGTTGGGGCAGAGCAGTTCTTAGGAAAATATCTAGTCGTTGGAGCAATTAGTGACCAGATAGTACGTGCCATGAGATATATTAGTGAGAATCCATCAGAACCTAGAAATGTTGTAATTCTTGGGCAGTATGGATTTGGAACTACTGCGATTGCAGAGGATTTTGCGAGAAGCTTTTATGCAATGGGTATTTGTAAGACAAAAACAATTGCAAAGATTAAAGCAGGAGCTTTAAATAGGGCTAATATCGGTGATGCTATTTCTAAATTGCAGGGTGGTTGCCTTGTAGTAGAAAATGCGGGAGTTATTTCTCCTGAAAAATTAGATGAAATTTATCAGATTGTAAGCAATCCAAATAATGATGTAGTTGTTATTATGACTGGACAAATCCAGACATTGTCTAAGCTTTTCAAAGATAATGTTGTGATTTCCGCTCAGTTTAAGCATTTAATCCAGGTACATAGAATTACGGATATGGATGTATTTTCGATAGCAAAGAACTATGCAGTACAGCAAGGATATCCATGTGAGTCTGATGCGGAAAACAATCTTCGCAGAAGAATGCAGGAGGTAGAGAGCGGTAATCTTGACAGAGTGTTAAAGATTGTAGATAATGCGGTTTCTAAGGCACACAACCGTGAAATGAGTTCGGGAGAGCAGGAGCATCATCTGGTATCCGCTGATTTTGAGTAAATTTTAATATTGCAGATAAAAGAGAAGGAAAGGGAATGTTTTTTTCAACATTCCCTCTCTTGGTTTTATGCTGAAGAAAATGGATTGCTGTGTATGTCAAAAGGAAAAAGCCACATAAAGCATGAGGAATATTAAAAATAATAAGGTAAAATGTAGAAAATACAAAAAAAGTATTTGTTTTTTTCTCATTTTTTGATACTATATAGTTGATTCAGTTTGAGATTTAACTTTAGATGATATAGATTAACGGAGGACAAAGCATTATGTTTGATATGGATATAGGGATTGACCTTGGAACAGCTAATGTTTTAGTGTATGTAAAAGGAAAAGGAATTGTTATTAATCAGCCATCAGTGGTAGCATTTGAGAAAAAAACAAAAAAGCTTATTGCAATTGGAAACAAAGCAAAGCTGATGATAGGAAAGGAGCCGGCTAATATTGAGGTAATCCGGCCGCTGAAACAAGGAGTAATTTCTGATTATACCGTTACAGAGAGAATGTTGAAGGCCTTTATTGAGACAGCAATGCAGAAGAAAAGAATGCTGAGCAGACCGAGAATCTGTGTATGTGTTCCCAGTGGTGTAACGGAGCTTGAAAAACGTGGAGTGGAGGATGCAGTATACAGGGCAGGTGCGAAGCACGTAGATATTATGGAAGAGCCGATTGCGGCAGCAATTGGATCCGATATTGATATATCACTGCCGAGGGGAAATATGATTGTAGATATTGGTGGGGGAACAACAGATGTTGCAGTAATTTCTCTTGGCGGTATTGTAGGGAGCAATTCCCTGAAGCTGGCAGGTGATGATTATAATGAAGCAATGATTAAATATATCCGCCGGACCTATAATTTGTTGATTGGGGAACCTACAGCGGAGAAGATTAAGATAGCGATTGGTACCGTATATCCAAGAGAAGAGCCGGTGACAATGGAAGTGAAAGGAAGAGATTTAGTAACCGGTTTTCCTGCCAGGATTATTGTGTCCTCTGAGGAGACAATTGAAGCCTTTGCGGAGGTGACAGCCCAGATTCTGGATACCATTCATAATGTGCTGGAGATTTCACCACCGGAGTTGATTGCTGATATTGCAGAGCATGGTATAGTTTTAAGCGGTGGAGGAAGCCTGATATATGGGTTAGACAAGCTGGTGGAGGAAAGCACAGGAATTCGTGCCTATGTAGCACCAACGGCACTGGAAGCGGTCGTCGTTGGAGCTGGCAAATCTGTAAATTATGTGAATAAATAATATATTTGTATTAGAATGGCTGCCATTTATACAATATAACGAAATGTAAAGCGTCGATTAGAATCATATTACATGGTGAGTTGGCGCTTTCTTTGTTGCTAAACTATGATGGCTTAAAGTATTATATTGGCAAGAGTATAGAGAAGGAGGAAAGGGTATGGGATTTTTACCTGTTACCCGGCAGGAAATGCTGGATTTGGGATGGGACAGACCGGATTTTGTATATGTAATAGGGGATGCTTATGTGGATCATTCTTCATTTGGACATGCCATTATCAGCCGCATTCTGGAAGCAAATGGGTATCGGGTTGCTATAATATCCCAGCCGGACTGGAGAGAGGATTCCAGTATTACGACCTTCGGGAAGCCCCGCCTTGGTTTTATAGTAACTGCGGGCAACATGGATTCTATGGTAAATCACTATACTGTGTCAAAAAAGAGAAGAAAAGAGGATGCATATACGCCAGGCGGTAAGAGTGGAAGGAGACCAGACTATGCAACTGTTGTCTATTGCAATCTGATAAAAAGAACTTACAAGGATTGTCCTGTTATTGTTGGAGGAATTGAGGCAAGCTTAAGGAGGCTGGCACATTATGATTACTGGTCTGATAAATTAAAACGCTCTATTTTACTGGATTCCGGTGCAGATTTACTGATTTACGGCATGGGAGAGCATGCGATTGTGGAGATGGCAGATGCATTAAACAGTGGTCTTTCGATAGAAGACGTTACGTTTATACCAGGAACTGTTTATAAAACCAGAGATATCGACTCTGTGTATGATGGGATTATGCTGCCGGATTTTGTGTCCATGCAAAAGGATAAATTGGAGTATGCCAAAAGCTTTGCTGTCCAGTACCGTAACACAGATTCCTTTCAGGCGAAACCGTTAATTGAGAAATATGGAGAAAAGCGTTACATTGTACAGAATCCACCTTCCACACCGCTGACCACTCAGGAGATGGATGATGTTTATGAACTTCCTTATATGAGAAGCTATCATCCGTCATATGAGGCGGAAGGCGGGGTTCCGGCGCTTTCGGAAATTAAATTTTCCCTTACTAGCAACAGGGGCTGTTTCGGAGGCTGTAGCTTTTGTGCCCTTACATTTCATCAGGGCAGGATAGTTCAATGCCGGAGTCATGAATCACTGGTCCGGGAAGCGGAGCTCATGACAAAGGATAAGGATTTTAAAGGTTATATCCATGATGTGGGGGGACCTACCGCCAATTTCCGGGCACCGGCTTGTAAAAAGCAGATGACACAGGGTGTGTGTTCTCATAAGCAGTGCCTGTTTCCGCAGCCTTGTAAAAATCTGGTGGCAGACCATTCGGATTATATTGCGTTACTTCGGAAGCTTCGCCAGATTCCGGGAGTGAAAAAGGTATTTATACGTTCCGGTATCCGGTTTGATTATGTAATGGCGGATTCCAAAAATGATTTTTTAATGGAACTTTGCAGGCATCATATCAGTGGACAGCTTCGTGTCGCACCGGAGCATGTGGCGGATGAGGTCCTAGATAAAATGGGAAAACCTCGGAATGCTGTTTATACCCAGTTTGTAAAAAAGTTTGATAAAATTAATGAAAAACTGAAAAAGGAGCAGTATCTGGTTCCGTATTTGATGTCCTCCCATCCGGGCTCAGGACTGAGAGAAGCGGTTATTTTGGCAGAGTATATCAGGGATTTGGGGTATATGCCGGAGCAGGTACAGGATTTTTACCCGACGCCGTCTACCATGTCTACTTGTATGTATTATACCGGGGTAGATCCCAGAACCATGGAGCCGGTGTATGTGCCCCGGTCACCCCATGAAAAGGCAATGCAGAGAGCATTGATTCAGTACCGCAGACCGGAAAATTATGACCTGGTAAAGGAAGCATTGATAAAGACGGGATGCCGGAATCTGATAGGTTTTGATAAAAAATGCCTGATTCCGCCAAGAAAAATGAAACCGGTCACAGAAATGAAAAAGCAATATGGAAAGAAAAGGGAGCAAAAAAATAGATATTATAAGAAAAAATAGAAATAATTTTCAATTTGTCTACATGGATAATTAGTTGCAACTTTAAAAAATATATGCTATCATGTTAGCAGATTGCGTGATGAGTGAAACATTGGTATATCAATCATTTTTGATGCTGTTTCATGTCTGTCCGCAAAAATTTTAAACGGAGGATGTTTCATTATGTCAAAGAAAGTTGTTTTAGCTGGCGCTTGTCGTACGGCAATCGGAACTATGGGTGGAGGTTTAAGTACAACTCCGGCTCCAGTATTAGGATCTATTGTTATTAAAGAAGCTTTAAACAGAGCTGGTGTTCCTGCTGATCAGGTAGACCATGTATATATGGGTTGTGTAATCCAGGCGGGTCTTGGTCAGAATGTAGCACGTCAGGCTTCCATTAAGGCTGGTTTGTCAGTCGAGACCCCGGCAGTTACCGTTAATGTTGTTTGTGGTTCAGGTTTGAACTGTGTTAATATGGCTGCACAAATGATTCAGGCAGGGGATGCAGATATTGTTGTAGCAGGTGGTGTGGAGAATATGTCTATGGCTCCATATGCATTAAAGCAGGCTCGTTTCGGATATAGAATGGGTAACAATACTATGGTAGATACCATGGTTAATGATGCATTATGGGATGCATTTAATGATTACCATATGGGTATTACTGCTGAGAATGTATGCGAGAAGTATGGCATTACAAGAGAAGAATTAGATGCATTTGCTGCTAAGTCACAGCAAAAAGCTGCAGCAGCGATTGAATCCGGTGCATTTAAGGATGAGATTGTTCCAGTAGAGGTTCAGCAGAAGAAGCAGACTGTTATTTTTGACACGGATGAAGGTCCACGTCCTGGAACTACTGCAGAAAGTATTGCTAAGTTACGTCCTGCATTTAAGAAGGATGGTATTGTTACAGCAGCAAACTCTTCCGGTATCAATGACGGTGCAGCAGCAATTGTTGTAATGAGTGAAGAGAAGGCTAAGGAGTTAGGAGTTAAGCCTATGGCTACATTTGTTGCCGGAGCATTAGGAGGTGTTGACCCATCTATTATGGGTGTTGGTCCGGTTGCTGCTACTAAGAAGGTTATGGCTAAGGCTGGTTATAAGATTGAGGACTTTGATATTATTGAGGCAAATGAAGCATTTGCAGCACAGTCAATTGCTGTTCAGAGAGATCTTGGCTTCACAGATGAACAGTTAAATCCAAACGGTGGTGCCATTGCACTTGGACATCCTGTTGGAGCATCTGGATGCCGTATTCTTGTTACTCTGTTACATGAAATGGAGAAGAAAGGTGCTAAGAAGGGTCTTGCTACTCTTTGTATTGGTGGCGGTATGGGTTGTTCTACTATCGTTGAGCGTGATTAATCAAATACTGAATACATGGTATTTAGAATTTGTATGTTGTAACCAATAATGATTAAAGGAGATATTCACATGGAGTTTATCACATATGAACAGGATGGTTTTGTCGGGGTAATCACCATCAACCGTCCAAAAGCATTAAATGCTTTAAATAGTCAGGTTTTGGATGAATTAAATGCAGCATTAGATGCAGTTGATTTAAATACAACCAGAGCCTTGATTTTAACAGGTGCCGGAGACAAGTCCTTTGTTGCCGGTGCAGATATTGGAGAGATGTCTACCCTTACGAAAGCAGAAGGTGAAGCTTTCGGTAAGAAGGGAAATGATGTATTCCGTAAGCTTGAGACATTCCCGATTCCTGTGATTGCAGCCGTAAATGGTTTTGCATTAGGTGGAGGATGCGAGATTTCTATGAGCTGTGATATCAGAATCTGTTCTGAAAATGCAGTGTTTGGACAGCCGGAGGTTGGACTTGGCATAACACCGGGATTCGGCGGTACACAGAGATTGGCACGATTGGTAAGTCCGGGTATGGCAAAGCAGATGATTTATACAGCTCGTAATATTAAGGCGGATGAAGCATACCGCATTGGTCTTGTCAACGCCGTATATCCACAAGAAGAATTAATGGCAGCAGCTAAGAAGATGGCTGCAGGTATTGCAGCGCAGGCTCCGATTGCTGTCCGTAACTGTAAGAAGGCGATTAATGATGGTTTACAGGTGGATATGGATCAGGCAATCGTAATCGAAGAGAAATTATTTGGTGACTGTTTTGAGACAGAGGACCAGAAGGCTGGAATGGGTAATTTCTTAGAGAAGGATAAGGAAAAGAAGTTAAAGGTTGTACCGTTCCAGAACAAATAAGAATAAGATTTTATTACATTTAGGGTGGCCATTTGACCATCCTAAATGTGTGAAATAAGGATAGCAGTTTGAACGAAACGTAAATGAATTCAAACAGTATATTCAATATTATTTTTTAGGAGGATATGAAAATGAAAGTTGGCGTTATTGGTGCAGGAACCATGGGTCAGGGTATTGCTAAGGCATTTGCTCAGGTTGAAGGATATGAAGTAGCACTTTGTGACATCAAACAGGAGTGGGCTGAAGGCGGTAAGGACAAGATTGCAAAAGGTTATGCAAGACTTGTAGAAAAAGGAAAGATGACACAGGAGAAGGTAGACGGAATTCTGAATAGTATTACTCCTGGTCTTAAGGAAGATTTATGTGCGGATTGTGATTTGATTGTGGAAGCAGCATTCGAGGATATGAATGTTAAGAAGACAACATTTGCGGAGTTGGATAAGATTGTTAAGCCAGAGTGTATTTTTGCTTCGAATACATCAAGTCTTTCTATTACGGAGATTGGTAATGGTCTTACCCGTCCTATGATTGGTATGCATTTCTTCAATCCTGCAGACCGTATGAAATTAGTGGAGGTAATTGCCGGTGTAAACACTCCGGAAGAGACTGTTTCTAAGATTGTTAAGATTTCTGAAGAGATTGGAAAAACACCTGTGCAGGTGAATGAAGCTGCCGGTTTCGTTGTTAACCGTATCTTAATTCCTATGATTAATGAAGCAGCATTTATCAAGATGGAAGGAGTTTCTGATATTGCTGGTATTGATTCTGCCATGAAGCTTGGTGCAAATCATCCAATGGGACCGCTTGAGTTAGGTGATTTTGTTGGATTGGATATTTGTCTTGCAATCATGGATGTTCTTTACAATGAAACTGGAGACAGCAAATACCGTGCTTGTCCATTACTTCGTAAGATGGTCCGTGGCGGCAATCTTGGTGTTAAGAGTGGAAAGGGATTCTATATCTACAATGCTGACCGCACAAAGACACCAATTGATGCTCAGTAAATAAAAAGACACGAAATGCAAGGCTACGTTGCCCATTAAGTGTTCAAGCGGGAAACACTATGCCCACTAAGGTCAAAAGCACTTCACTAAGTGGGCAAGTGTATTTTCACACTAAATTCGCAACTGCGTTGCTCATTAAGTGTTCAATATAGGAGGAAAAATAAAAATGGATTTCACTTTAAGTAAGAAACATGAAATGGCGCAGACTCTTTTTAGAGAATTTGCTGAAAATGAAGTAAAGCCACTTGCTCAGGAAATTGATGAAGAACACAGATTTCCACGAGAGACAGTAGAGAAGATGGCAAAAGCCGGCTTTTTAGGTATTCCTGTTCCAAAGGAGTTAGGGGGTCAGGGATGCGATCCTTTGACATATGTTATGTGTGTAGAAGAATTGTCTAAGGTTTGTGGTACGACAGGAGTTATCGTATCTGCACATACATCTCTTTGTGTAGATCCAATCCAGACATATGGAACACCAGAGCAGAAGGAAAAATATATTCCGGATTTAGCTTCCGGTAAGAAATTAGGTGCTTTTGGTTTGACTGAGCCAGGTGCTGGTACCGATGCGCAGGGACAGCAGACAAAAGCTGTATTAGACGGTGATGAGTGGGTATTAAACGGTTCTAAGTGCTTTATTACCAATGGTAAAGAAGCTGATGTTTATATTATCATTGCTGTAACGGGTAAAGTAGAGAAGCGTGGACGTATGCAGAAGGAGATTTCTGCATTTATCGTGGAGAAGGGTACACCAGGATTTACTTTTGGTACGAAAGAAAATAAGATGGGTATCTGTGGATCTTCTACATACGAGTTAATCTTTACAGATTGCCGCATTCCAAAGGAGAACTTGTTAGGTGCTAAGGGTAAGGGCTTTGGTATTGCTATGCATACACTGGATGGTGGTCGTATTGGTATTGCTGCTCAGGCTCTTGGTATTGCTGAGGGTGCTTTGGAGACAACTATCAACTATGTAAAAGAGAGAAAGCAGTTTGGCCGTTCTATTGCCCAGTTCCAGAATACACAGTTCCAGTTGGCAGATATGGCTACTAAGGTAGAGGCTGCTAAATTGTTAGTATATAGAGCAGCTATGAAGAAGGGCGAATACCAGAATGGTGCAAAGGTTTCTTATTCTGTAGAAGCTGCTATGGCTAAATTATACGCTGCAGAAGTTGCTATGGAAGTAACAACTAAGGCAGTTCAGTTACATGGTGGATATGGTTACATTAAAGAGTACGACGTTGAACGTATGATGCGTGATGCGAAAATCACAGAGATCTACGAAGGAACTTCAGAAGTTCAGCGTATGGTTATCTCTGCAAATCTTTTAAATTAGGAGGTAATTAACGTGAAGATTGTTGTTTGTGTAAAACAGGTACCTGATACAAAGGGTGGAGTTAAATTTAATCCGGATGGAACATTGGATAGAGGTGCAATGCTTACTATTATGAATCCGGATGATAAGGCTGGTCTTGAGGCTGCACTTACAATCAAGGATCAGTATGATGATGTAGAAGTTACAGTTGTGACTATGGGACTTCCAAAGGCTGAGGAGGTTCTTCGTGAGGCTATGGCTATGGGTGCCGATAAGGGTATTCTTGTTACTGACAGAGTATTAGGTGGTGCGGATACCTGGGCTACCTCTACTACCATTGCCGGAGCATTGAGAAATATTGATTACGATTTGATTATTACAGGGCGTCAGGCGATTGATGGTGATACTGCACAGGTTGGACCACAGATTGCTGAGCATTTAGGACTTCCGGTTATCTCTTATGCACAGGATATCAAGATTGATGGAGACAGTGTAGTTGTTAAGCGTCAGTATGATGACGGATATCATATGGTTAAGGTTCAGATGCCTTGCTTAATCACAGCATTAGCTGAGTTAAATGAGCCACGTTATATGACACCAGGCGGAATCTTTGATGCATATGATGCAGAGATTACAACGTGGGGAAGAGCAGATCTTAAGGAGGTCGACGATTCAAACATAGGTTTAAATGGTTCTCCGACAAAGATTGCAAAGGCTTCTGACAAGGTTCGTAAGGGCGCTGGTGAGAAGGTAGTTCCGGATTCTCCAGAAGATGCAGCTAAGTTAATCGTTGACAAGTTATTGTCAAAGCACATTATCTAATAAAGAGGTGAATAAAATGGGTGCAATGAGTGCAGAACAATTGGAGCAGTACAAAGGCGTATTTGTCTTTGCACAGCAGGTAGATAATAAGTTAAGCAGTATTTCCTTTGAGTTAATTGGAGAAGGAAAAAGACTTGCTGAAAAATTAAATGAAAAAGTAACTGCAGTATTAGTAGGTTCTGATGTAGCAGGTCTTGTTGATGAATTAGCAGAGTACGGTGCTGACAGAGTGATTGTTGTTGATGATCCGGAGTTAAAGGATTATAGAACAGAGCCATATGCACATGCGCTTGCTTCTGTAATCAATGAGTATAAGCCTGAAATTATGTTAGTTGGTGCTACAGCAATCGGTAGAGATTTAGGTCCTACCGTATCAGCAAGAGTTGCAACTGGTCTTACCGCTGACTGTACACTGCTTGAGATTGGTGATTTCCCAATCAATCCAATTCCTGGTAAGGAGCAGAAGCATAATCAGTTATTAATGACTCGTCCGGCATTTGGTGGTAACACAATCGCTACCATTGCATGTCCAGATAACCGTCCGCAGATGGCAACGGTTCGTCCTGGTGTTATGCAGAAGCTTGACAAGGTTGCCGGTGCAAAAGCAGAAGTAATTAATTATAATCCTGGATTTACTCCAGATAAGAAATATGTAGAGATTCTTGAAGTTGTTAAAGCAGTTTCAGACGTAAAAGACATTATGGATGCTAAGATTCTGGTATCCGGCGGTCGTGGTGTAGGAAGTAAAGAGAACTTCAAGCTTCTTGAGGATTTGGCAGAGGTGCTTGGCGGAACGGTTAGCTGTTCCCGTGCTGTAACGGATTCCGGCTGGTTACCAAAAGAACTGCAGGTTGGACAGACCGGTAAGACAGTTCGTCCACAGGTATATTTTGCAATCGGTATTTCCGGAGCAATCCAGCACGTGGCTGGTATGGAAGAGTCTGACCTTATTATTGCAATCAACAAGGATGAGGATGCTCCTATCTTTGATGTAGCAGATTATGGTATTGTTGGCGATTTGAATAAGATTGTTCCTCAGCTTACAGCAGCAATTAAGTCACAGGTGGCAAGTAAGTATTAAAATTTTTATATTATGCCTTGGCAAGTGAAGATATGTCCAATTAGGCATAAAGTAAAAACCCAGAGATGGCATCCTCTGGGTTTTTTTATACACAATGTGGCTGTCCATAAATTTTATCTGTTTTTGATGGTGGTGCCAATTGGATTGTGGATTGGTGGAGCAGGATATTTTTGGTAGCAGAGGAGAAGGAAGCGGTTTCGGGATGATGTGGAATTGGATGATGGACGCAGGGTAAGAACCCATTTGATACCAGGAATTGTGGAGCTTTTAATCTGTCTTGGTTTTACAGTATTCTGGACAGCCTGTGTACGGATGATTGCAGAGTATATGGTATAGATTACTGCCATCAGCTTGCTACAGGGTGTTGACTATATGAAAGAAAATGGTTAAAATAACAAAATACTATGAAAAGAGAAAGGGAGAATTATATGGACAAGTTTTTTAAGATTAAGGAACGTGGTTCCAGTGTAAGGATGGAAATTATTGGTGGTCTGACTACATTTTTTGCAATGGCTTACATTGTGTTTGTCAATCCCAATCAGGTTGCCGGCGAGGGTGCGAATGGCTGGCTTGCAGGTGCGGCAGCAGAGGCGGGAATAGATGTGTCGGCGCAGCTTGGACAGATTTGGAATTCTGTATTTATTGCTTCCATATTGGCAGCAGTTGTGGGCACTTTGCTGATGGCGTTTCTTGCAAATATGCCATTTGCACAGGCTTGTGGTATGGGATTAAATGCATTTTTCTGTACCAGCTTTATAACAGCATCTGTATTCAGTGGAGTAGATGTGATTGAAGGCTATCATGCAGGTATGGTAATCATCTTTGTGTCTGGTCTTGTATTTCTTGTATTATCTGTTACCGGAGCGAGAGAGTATATTGCAAAAGCGATGCCGGAATGTCTGAAAAAAGCAATTCCGGCAGGCATTGGCTTGTTTATTGCTATGATTGGTCTGAAAAATGCAGGTCTTATTCAGGCAAATCAGTATACTTTTGTACAGTTTGTTGATATTCATGGTGCAATTGAAGAATCAAAACTGAATGGAACAGATTGGAAATTAGTCGTAATCCCGGCATTGATTGCCTTTGTTGGATTGTTGATTATTGCAATTTTAGAACATTATAAGGTAAAAGGCAGTGTGATTATTTCTATTCTCATTTGTACAGTGTTGTACTATCTTTGCATGATGACGGTTCCAAACTTTGATTTAAGTGCAATCGGACAGACCTTTAGGGATTTTGGTGAGGTTGGCATTGTTGGACTGTTTGATGGAAAGGCATGGAGCGATGCCTTTGTGGGAGCACCGGTTGGCGGTGTGTTTAATGCAGTGATGTTAATTATCACATTCTGCCTGGTGGATATGTTTGATACAATTGGAACTTTGTACGGAACTGCATCCCAGGCAGACATGCTGGATGAAAACGGTGATCCGGTTAACGTCAATAAGTCAATGCTTTGTGATTCCATTGCGACGGTTGCAGGTGCGGCTCTTGGTACTTCAACCTGTACTACTTTTGTGGAATCTTCTTCCGGTGTGGCTGCCGGTGCAAGAACGGGCTTTGCCAGTGTTGTAACTGCAATTTGTTTTGCACTTTGTTTATTCTTAAGCCCTCTTGCCAGCATTATTCCGAGTGCAGCAACAGCTCCGGCATTAATTTATGTTGGTGTATTGATGATGAAGAGCTTTGCACAGGTTGATATGCATGATATCACTTCTGCAGTTCCGGCATTTTTAGCACTTCTTATGATGCCACTTACGTATTCCATTGCAAATGGTATTGGTATCGGAGCGATTGCCTATGTGATTCTTTCATTGTGTACCGGCAAGTATCAGAAGAAGGATGTTGTGATTACAATTATTGCAGCATTGTTTGTATTGAAATTTATATTTGTTACAATGTAGATTTAATGTTGTAAATGAAAAATGGGGTATAAA
>ULOF01010781.1_pt1 | contig 12602 bp, 29 predicted proteins | sample 1952371 | NCBI WGS metagenome assembly ULOF01 (sample SAMEA4835597, study PRJEB28245) | human gut metagenome | biome: gut microbiome; material: fecal sample | place: Denmark | collected 2008 | reverse complement strand
ATATATATATATATATATTAAATAATAATATTATTATAAATAAATAGATTATATAATACTAAATATATAAATATACTAATAATTATTAGGTAGTCATATTAAAAGTAGACTGGAAATTTTCTTTTAAATTATGCTTGACATAACATCCTAACTGTGATATAATACTTACAGAAGCAAAGCCAAAGCGTTACCCGACAATGCTGAGGCAAAAAACATTATTGTTAAATTGGAGAATGTCATGACGAATAAACAATTTGGACTTATTTGTAAGAGAATCTCTCATATTCTTGGGAATCAAGAATGGATTATGCGTAAGCTAGACCCAGAAGATAAACATTTTTATCTAACAGAAGATACCAATGAATTATCTGTTAAATTTGGAGAACTTGCAGAAGCGTATTATAAGACAAAGGATGGTGACGAGAAATGACACTTTGGGCAGTAGTTGAAGATTATGATAATGGGCTTACTTGGGAAGATAATTATTCTTACGAGAATCAGCTTTGTGGTTTGTTTGATATTAAAAAATACGCCATAAATCATCTCAAAGATGGTCTTGATGATGAGTGGATTAAAAATCCTGTGCTTACAAAAAGCATTTCTAATATCGTTTTCTCTAAATCTTATTCGCATGAAACGCTTTGTCGCAGAGTTAAAGAAATTGAAGTTGGGGTTATGTACCCTAATGTGGCATCGGATAATATACTTGAAGATAATTGTTACTACTAAATTTGTATAGATTTCACAAACAAGTATAATTATTCTGTTAAATTATTATGCAATATAACATATAATTTTGGCAATAAAAATCATCTTTTAATGATAGGAGATAAATATGATTCATTTGATTAACGATTATTATTTGGACGCAGACAACAACTGTTATACTGTTGGTATTCCAAAGAAAAACAAAGATGAAAAAACTTTCATTAGCAAACCAAAGTATTACAGCACACTTGACAGAGCTATTTCTTCCACTGCTGAACGGGTTTTGCGTGATAAAATCTCTTCTGGCGATATTGATACGCTAAATAGTGCGCTTGCAGAACTTCAAAATATTAAAAATGAACTTAGTCGCATTATTAACGTTGCTATTAACAGTGAGGAACACGAATGAACGAATTTATTAAGCTATCAGAAAGATTTCCAGAAGAAAATGACATTGTGTATTTCCATGATGGGAATGGAAATATTTACAGAGGGTTTTATATTCTTCCTTATCGTGCGTATCCAAACAGCTATTTTGACCCATATAAGTTCGCAAAGTGGTGTGTAATTTCTGGATATGGCAACTGGGAAGAAACGAGCATTATTCCGGTGGATTGGAGTTTTATTTGTAAGACAGGCACACCAGAAGGTGACAGAATTATGTGTGGTCATTATATTAAGAAGGAGTATTAAAATGGATTATTATTATGCCATTTATCGTTGTAAATATTGCGAGGAAGAGTTTGGTAATATTGTCGGAGACGAAACAAAAAATACAGTCCATAGATGTCTTGCTGATTTCATTGGAATTGAAATTGTAGAAGATAAGTAAGGAGCAACAATAATACATAATTATGCAACATTTTTATATTAACCCTAGTATTTTTGAAAAACTAGAAAACGGTAATTTTGAGCCTATCTATTTTGATTGCTCAAAGCTGTGGTGCGAACGTATGTTCAATATGCGTAAATATTCTTGTATTCCAAACGGGAAGGATATTTACGGAACTGATGTATTTTATGTTCGTCTATTTAACACAAACAGCACAAATCAGTCTCTTATTGCGATTGTTCGCCATGATGTAGTAAAAGGCAAAGAAATGAATGGTCAAATCGAATTTAAGAATCAGAGATTCAATAAGCTGACCGTTTGCAAGGTGGAGAAGCCAACGGAAGGGGATAAATATGGTCGCACTTAAAGAGTGTCCGATTTGCCATGGGACTCCGCATATCGAGGGCATTACAGTATACCCAAGAACAACACCAGAATATAAGGTTTATTGGGCTGTATGTAACCATTGCGGCGCAAAGACGGAACGTTTTCCATCAAGATTTATGGCTGTAATTAAATGGAATAATATGGTAAAGAACCATAATAAATTTAAGGAGAACTAAACCAATGGCTTACGAGCATCTGTGGAGTTCACATTTTGTTAAATTAAGTATTCCTATTTATGGCAAGATAACGACCTTCGATTGTGATTATCGTATTGCAGAAGTTATTGAAATCCTGAATAAAAAGGGTTATTATACTGGTAACTGTTGTGAAGGACACCCGTATAAGAAGCCAAGTAGTAAAGGTGATACCGTAGCATACTTTGATGGAGGCTATATCTGTTTTTGTGATGTTAAGGATGCAGAATATTTCCTATCCAAATTAAATGAAAAATGTGATTATTTTGCAATGTATCTTCGTCCGAAACATCTGAATAGTTCTGTATACTGGCAACCATTTAAAAGTATTGATATCGAAGGTAAAAACAATACTATTATGAAGTATGGGTTTCTTGTTAAATTGGTTCGTAATATTTATGAAGATATTTGGAAAATTCTTTTAGAAACCGCCAAAGAATTACCGTACAAGGAGGGTTATAATGAATATTGACGTTATTAGGATTCATTATCAGGATAATTATGGAGACGATAATTATTCCTATAAATATATTCCATTTGAATATTGTTGTGATAAACTAAAAGATTCTGAATATATTAAATTTAATGATGAATATAATTATAATGACCCGAATGAATATCTTGATAAGGAAGGAAACGTAGTTCCCGGCTTCTCTATTACGTTTGAAGAGCCGGTTGCTTGGGAAGACTATACCGAACCTGTTTATCATAGGATTAATTATTGTCCATTCTGTGGGCAGAAAATCAATATTAACGTTGTACGAGAAGAAGATAGAACCGGTCAATATGCTGTAATGAAATATCTTCGTGAAGTAAAAAATGAACTTAGCTTGAAGACTGATAGTAAGAGTGAATATGATAAGCTCTTTAGCGAAATGAGAGAAATCGACCAAGAGATTAATGAGTTTATGGATTTTGGGGAATACAAAGAATGATTAACATTGGTAATGATTGGCAGTTATTCTTTGACGGAGAGCAAAATCAGCCTTACTATGAAGAGTTGAGAAAGTTCCTGAAACAGGAATATGCAACTCATACAGTCTACCCACCAATGGATGATATTTTTAATGCATTTAAGCTAACAGATTTGCCAGATGTTAAAGTTGTTATTCTTGGTCAAGACTGTTACCACGGCCCCGGTCAGGCGATGGGACTATCATTCTCTGTACATGAGGGAACGGAAGAACCGCCATCTCTAAAAAATATTCATAAAGAAATTATAGACGAGAATACTCTTCAAGGGAAGTGGAGTTGTGATTTAACAAGATGGGCAAAGCAAGGTGTTCTTCTGTTAAATTCTATTCTAACCGTAAGAGAGCATGAGCCGGGAAGCCATGCTGGACATGGTTGGGAGATTTTAACAGATAATGTAATTTCTATGTTAAATTATAACGATAGTCCAAAAGTGTTTATTCTTTGGGGAAGTTATGCTAGAAGCAAAAAGAAGTTGATTACAAATCGTAAGCATCTGATTTTGGAGTCTGCACACCCTAGTCCACTATCAGCTTATAGAGGATTCTTTGGAAATAACCATTTCAATTTAACAAATGAATTTCTAAAAGACAACAATTTAACAGAAATTTATTGGTAATATTTAGGCTATGTCTATTGACATAGCCTTTTATTTTTGCTATAATAAAGACAAAGGAAGGTGGAATTAATAAATGGTAAGATTAATCGTTGAAAATAACAAAGAAACAGTGCATCGTATAGAAAGCAACTTGGGAATGGCAATAATGGATATATGCATAAGTATGTATCGCAACAACTTACATAGATTTTTATTGCTATACCAATCTTCCTTCAAAAGCCATAATGATATTTATTATATTTGTTTTAAGAGCGTAGAAAATGACGATAAATATACAATAGTGTCTGATAAATTTATTTCATTAAAGGATATTGACCTCCTTATGAAAACAACAGCAAAAACGAGTTATGTCGCAGACGGAGGTGTTATTACTGAATATGGAGTTTTTGAGGAATAAAAGTGCAACAATTAGATTTAGAGCCTGTAATATAAATCAAGATATCTTACAAAAACTTTTAGACCAATATAATGTTTGGGAAGACGAATGGAAACAATATATTCTTGGTAGAATTATCGCTAATCGCCCTAGAGGGATTGGAAAGGTAAATACTTGGTGGTATAATGTTTTTAGAATCTCTAAAGTTCTGTTTGAATTTAGTGATAATATGAAGAAAGAATATGATATAATTAGTAGTCCGCTTCATTATGATTACGGTCATTATTTCGTGAAGGAGAAAGAATAACGATGGCTTTACACAAAAACTATCCGTTTCCTGTCTACAGTGATTCTACCCTTAAAGGCATGACAAAAGAAATGCTGATTGAAAAAATTCGTTGTCTTGAGAATAATCTAGCTGGTGCATACCAAATGAATGATGTTCAGGCTGGATATATTGACTTCTTCTGTAAAAACTGCCCTCATGAACTTTTGGAGAAGTTCATTCAAGAGGGTGGAAAATATGTCGAATCCAAAGACAGTATGTTAATCAAATATTAAGGAGTTACAATGAGTAATAATATTGAATTTGAATACACATGGGAACAAGTTCTACGTTTCTTGCATAGCCATAAGAATTATAAGGTTAAGCCGATTCCATCTCCCGGGTGGGATTTAAGAGAATATTACAATGCAAATGATTATTATGTATTTAACGAAAGGCTAAATACATTTCTTGTGGTCAATTTCGTAGAAGACTGTGTTAATCTGCTAGAAATGTCTCTTGATTTTTATTCTAAGGAGAAGGCTCTATTTGGCGCAACTCCTATGAATAAACTAGAGCTAGAATTTATTAACGATACTATTACAGCAATTCAGGGAGATAATGATGGAGAGAATTAATACTATATACCAGTCCGCTCTTTATGCTTCATACAAAGTAAAAGAGGTTAAATTTCGGTTTACAGGATATATCACAAGTGACTGGATTTATTATGTAGAAAATTATCACAAGTGGGTGGTTGTGTCAGAAAATTCCACTTGTTATATGATTAAAGACGTTCCTCTTGATTTGTCTGTTTTAGATAGAGAAACAAAATATGATTTTGAAGTTGATGATTGGAATGATTTGGACAAGAAAATTATCAATGAATATGCGGCAATGGGATATGATTTAGTATTAAAGAAGGAATTAGAAGAATGATAGTTAAGAAGTCTTATTATGATATATTGGTTTATCTTATTAAGAATACTGCTATGAAAGCTAGACCAGTAGCAGGAGATGAACATGGTATATGGCAGTGTTGGGTTCCAGAGCTTGAAAAAATTGTTTCTATGGATGATGGCGTTGTCTACGATGCGGATATTATAATTGGGGCAGAACTACATCCTGATATGCTAGATAGAAAAACTAAATATAAGTGGGAAATTACCCCTATTGATAATAATGAAAATACTCTTATTTATAATAACATTAGGAAATATAGATGGGTTAAGCGTCTGAGGGGATAAGTTATGACTGTTCAAGAATTTTATGATTACTGTAAAGAACATGGATATCTTGATTATCAAATGACAACTTATGATTTTGATGGATACGCGGAAGAGGTAATGTTTAAGCTTTATAACGAACTCTATACACCCTCAGTAGAGGTATGTGAAGGAAAACTGATTATCGGAGGAAATTGAAATGAATAATGAGTACAGTCCACTAGAAAATTTCTTAAATACACCTATGATTGACTATTATAGAAAACATCCAGAAGAATTTATGGAAGAAATATTAAAATTAGAACTTTATCAAAAAGAAATGTTTAAAAGGTTGTACAAAAATGGATAATGTTGATATTATAAAAATGTGTAATAATGTTGCTAAAGAGTTTCCATTTACCCTAAGTGAGGTTTATGGATTTATGGCATATCTGTTGGTAAAGAATGGAGAAAACAGAGTTGTGAACGAAGATGATTTAAGAGAATATTGTCGTAAAAGGCTATTAGAACAGTATAAGAGGTTTTGATATGACAGTAAGAGAATTTTATGATTATTGTAAAAAGAATAATATCCTAGATTATGATATAGAAATTCGTGGAGAATATTTTTATGATTCTGTTTATTTTGAAGATGATAAAAATTATCCAAAGACCGCAACAGTAGACAATGACAGAAAGGCAATTTGGTTAGAGGTGGATTATTGATATGACGGTAAGAGAGTTTTATGAATATTGCGAAGAAAACAATCTTCTTGATTATAAAATGCAAACAATTAGTTTTGACAGGAATTATTATGATGTGGATTTAGAGTTTGGTTCTAATATTGTAACCTTTAAGGATGATAAAGCCATATCTATTAGTGATTTTTGGAGCAAATAATATCTGTTAAATTAGGTTTATTATGGCAACCACAGAGAAATGCTCTGTGGTTGCTTTTTGTTTTGTGAGATTATGGTGTCAGAACGAAAATTTTCTGGTGACGATTTTTAATATTGTCGTTATTAGTGTGATGTCATAGAGAAAATTTTGGGTTAGGTGAAAATAAGGGCTATAACAACATTTCGTTGTTTTTATCTCCAAAATTTGTAAATTATGCACAATGATAAAAAATTGTCAATATTCATTCTCTGATTTTTTGAAACGACGGAACGGAAAGCGACACAATGCGCTGTAATGCCTCTAGCAAGCGTTTTGACGGCATTTCAGTGTTTACCCATAAAAACACACGTCGAACATAAAAGGGGCTAAAAATGCCGTTTCTGCCGGTCTCAGCGTGTGCGTGCTCCAGATACGATAGTTAGTTAGTGCTAACAACCATGTTTGACTTTTTGCACAAAAAGTTATCGCAATGTTTGTGCAATATGCCGATTGAAAGTCGTGCGCCGTTCTGCTATAATTCATAGTGTCAAGCGGATGCAGTGACAGGGCAAACCGGTGACAGGACATTGACAATTGAATAACGATTTGGCAATTATCAAAATAGTTGTTGACAGACACACAAAAGTGTGATATAATCTTTACAGAATTTGAAAGGGGTTTTATTTATGAAGTACGTTCACTCTATCATGGATATCCGCGTCGCGGATATGGATATCGGTTCCCTGTGGGCGGGTAGTGGCTTGAGTGCCCGCACTGTCAAGAGCGTGTGCCCGTGTTGCCACCGGGCGCTGGGTGAGCACGACGTGGTGCGGTGTGTTTACGCCGCAAGCAAGGGTGCTACCGGTCACAAGACGCTGATTGGAGACGACTGCAAGCATGAACCCGTGCCTGTAGACGTTCGCAAGAACGCCCCCCGACTTGAGTTGCATCTCTTGTTGGGCGACGACGCAGAGAGCACTCTGGGCGCTCTCAAGTGGGCCATGCAAAATCAGGTCTACAGCGTCGAACAGGGCCGGAATGTCAAGGGTCAGTTCGACAAGACGGCAACCATGGTGATTTACATCACCGGTAGCTGTTCCGGTATCGGCAAGCTGGGCAAGACGCTTTCCGAAACCGGTGTTCAAATCCGTGAACAGCGGATGTACCGTGATGGTGAGTTTACCAACTGGGAACCGGTAGACACTAGCACATGGGCAAAGTTCCTTGGTTGTGGTCTCTACCATGGCACGAAAGCCTACGGGGTCTAACCCCAAAGCGGATACCCTAAAGAGTCGCACCGCTAAAAGCGGCTCTATTCCATCCCGATAGGGAAATAAAAATTAAACAACCCAAAAGGGCAGAAAGAGGATTATTATGAAAAAGATGAACATTTATGACTTGTACATTGACGATGGTGAGACGGCATACAAGGTAACTGTCCCGGCATTCAGCAAGAAAGACGCAAAGGCATACGTTGAGGGCAACGGCGAAGTTGTAGCAATCAAGCCGTCCGAACTGCAAGATATCGACCTGAATTGCCTTGCTGATACGCTCAAGCGAAGCGGATGGGGACAGCAAGAAGTTGATGTTGTCACCAGAGCACTTGCCCAAATCGGTTTGGAAAGATAAGTTGTAAATCAGCCCTGTACTTTTCAGTACAGGGCTTTTTGTATTTATAATTCAAATTTTCGTTTTTGTTTTTCTAATAACTATTTTAATAATTATTTTTGGAAATTCCACATTTAAAATTTTGATTGCAAAAAATCTGAAAAATTTTTCAAACTGTTTTCTTGTATATCACACCGACTCGACAGAAAATTTTCTTTGCTATTCTAACTATTAAAATAATTATTTCTGTTTTTGTATTTTCAGTTAGTCCGACTAACTGCTAGAAATTTTTCTATTAGCACTCTTTGCTTTATAGTGCTATTGTATACTTGTATATTCAATATGATTTTTTGATTGCAAATTTTTCAGAACGTGTTTTGTATTGCATTATTGTATAAGGCTCTCAGAGGCGTTTTAAGGCGCGTTTCTTCTCAGAGTATAACTTGCTTGATACACTTGTAAACACGTCTCAGAGGGCTTTATTTTAGCTCTCAGCGTATTGTTATAGTATAGCAGAAAAATTCTTGTATATCATCTCTGTTTTGTTTATCTGTATCGTACTTGTAAATCAGATATACCATTCAAAAATTAGTTGCTTGCAATTCTGAAAACCTATCACATGATATAATTGTATTCTCAGAACGATTTTAAGGGCTATTACAGGGCTTTTGTATTTGGGTAGTGTAGTTTTATTATTTATGTTGTAAAAGCGTTTACAGGGCTTCTCAGAGGCTTTATACACTATGTGTAGTGTATTGTATATTATATATGATTTTTTGATATGCTATTGTCTAAAATAATTTAACATAATATATCTTGTATTTTAGTATTATATATTATTATATAATATAATATATATATATTATAATAAAAATTTAACAGATAATATATTATATAATATTAATAATAATTATTATTGTATATGATATATATTAGTATAGGATTTTTAATAATAGAAAAGGCTGAAACCTTTTACAGTTTCAGCCTTGTTAATTGATTGTTAAATTGTTATTCCCACGGATTGCAGCAACTTTCTCATTCTCAGAGATGCAATCTCGCCATTGTGTTCGCCCTCGTTTGTTGCATCTCTCAGTGCTTCCATGTATTGTTTATCGTCCGGGTATTTGATTCTCAATGCGTCCCTTGCATCATTCCAGCGCTTGTGTGCTTCATCCAGATATTTCTTTTTGTAGTTCAAAGCACCCTGTACGTCTCCTTCGTCAATGTATTCCTGATACTCTTTTTGTACAATGTAGAGGTTTTCAGCGGATTTCACCATGACCAGATATTCAGCATTCTTCATAACTAAACCTCTTTCTGTTAAATTATGTTGCTTTCTTGAGTGCATATTTATATTACCACAAATTAGAGATAATTGCAATAGGTTTTCCAAAATATTTTCAAGAAATTTTTCCTGTTAAATTTATAATAACCCTGTATGGTTATAGGTTTATATATTCCTTGTTAAATTAACTATTAAAATAATTATATATTTTTATAAAAATAATCCCTACCAGTTATTACCAGTAGGGAAATAAATTTGTTTGTTTAATCGGTCAGCTTTACATTGACGTATGCAGATACCAAAGCGATAACAAACCCGATTGCAAATATTGCAAAGCTAAAACCAAAGCGAATATACATAAAGTCCAGAACAATCAAACTGCCACCAAAGACGAGACCAATCAGAGAAGCGATATAAGCAACAATCCACATAACTTGTTACCTCCAAATAGTTTATTTCGTGTTTCATTGTACCCATTATAGCAAATAATGCACAAAAACACAATAGACAAATTATACAAAAATATAATTTGTCTATTGTGTAATAGTGTTAATTATTTATACTTCCACTTGTACCCCTTACAGGTTTCGTTTTTACCGGACATACATTGTTGAATAGCTTGGCGTGAACATCCGACCTCTTTTGCGGCATCAGTAATTGAACCATATTCTTTTATAAATTTGTCATCTTTAGAAAATTGAATAACCTTTCTATTTTGTTTATTATTCTTCTTTTTAAATAGTTTGCAATTTATTAAATTCATAAGCTCATTAAATGTCAGATTGTTATATTCATCTAACCTAATCCAAAAATATTTTCTATAAATATATGCTTTTTTGTTTATAAATTTTACAATATAGGCTCTTTCAAAATCAGAATTGTCTATTTCTTCCGTGTTGTAGTATACATTTACGATATTACCATCAAAATCAAGTTGGACTATTGGAATAAACTTATTTGAAAGCGTCGTAGAACGTCTCTGGTTCGCTGTTCCGTGATTATTATTTTCTTTATGTGTAGTCCATTCTAAGTTATCCAATCTATTGTTTGCTTTGTCTTCGTCAATATGGTTAATATCTGTGTAAATTTCTGGGTTTGGATTTGGATTATGTGCATTCATAACTAATTCATGAACAGAATATATTTTTGTTCCGTTTTTACAAATGCAGACTTGCATATACCCGGTATATTTATTTTTATACGGAGTAATTATCTTGCCTTTATAATTATACCTTCTACCATTTTTATATATAATAACCCTGTCAAGACTTCTTACCGTCCCAAAAGTGCTGACTTCATACATATCTGTATAATCAACCCCTCTGAATACACCAATGCTTTTCCAAATCTCTACTTCTTCCATTCAATCATCCTCTCTAACAGGACAATTCCTGTTAATGAATATAATAACACACAAATTGTATTTGTCAAGTCCTATTTTTAAATTTAACAAGAATTTTTATACCAGATTTTTCCTTTTGTATTTCTAACTATCAAAATAGTTATTATGTTTTGTATATAATTTTGTCTATGATAAACATGAGAGCAATTTAACAATAAACGGTTTGTTAACTATTAAAATAATTATTATTACACCAATAAAAACAGGCTTGCCAGATTTCTCCAACAAGCCCGATATGATTTACCCAATTACGCTATTCAATTCCGGGTATTTATCCCCACAAGTGACGCACAGGTCAAATGATGCTTTCAGCTTCATGCCAGACTTCCAATAGCCCATCTCTACATCATAAAAGCTGTAAATATCTTCTGTGCCATCTACCACCACAAAAACAACATCTCTGTTGCTCTCGTGCTGAACTTCCGTTACTGTACACTGTTCAGTCCAGCTATAAACCATGTGTCCAGACGGTGAAATAGTACGCTCAACAGTTGCGGCATTTGCAACTACACCACAGAAACCAACAGTAGCGAACATCAGGACGGAAGCAATAACAACAGCGAACTTTTTCATAATAGTATTACCTCATTTCTTTTTTAGATTGACCGTGTATCAATCTCTGATAATAGTGTATCATATCACTAACATAATGTCAAGGCTTTTTCTAAATTTAACATGAATGAATTTCACTTTATAGATGAATTGATATTGAAACCACATGGATAATATCAACTATTTTAATATTTAAATTTAACCACAAAAAACAAAAGCCAGAAAGTTTTTACACCTTCGAGCCTTTGTTGATTCTTGTTAAATTAACCGATGCGACGCAAAGCACCAAAAGTAGGCTTAACCACAACAGAATCAAATTCAGAGCAATGCGGTCGCATTCATTCTCATCATTCTGAAATTTCATCAATATTATGACGATAACAATACTCGACTTTTCTCATCATATAAGCCGGGTCAATACTGCAAAGAATAGTGTCGCATCGCAATTCGCTCCAATGTGTACTCAAAGGAAGTTTTTCTTTACGACGATATTTATTATTCTTTGTTTTATTATGAATCATTTTGCCACAAAACATCCCCATCCAAATGTCCGGCTCCCATCTGTTTTGCCAGACACAAAGATAATCCTCTCCGATGCAAACATCGTAGTATTTTTGGTCTTCGTTTTCACTATATTTCCATCTATACTTCAAATTACTCATATTCATTCTCCTTTGTGTTACTTATTGGTTAACTTCTATTATCATTATACATCCAAACAAGAATAAAGTCAATAGACAACTTAAAACAGGAATAACTCTTATTTACACCTGTTACCATCGTTTTTGTATAATACATGTATTATACAAAAACGCATGTCCAGATAATTATTTTAATAGTAGTTATTTTGTATAAAAAAGTTAGGGGATGCAAACTATCGCTCACATCCCCTTTTGCTTTATTCAATAATACCAGTGATACGGATGATATCAAATCCTTTACTGGTTTCATCTGTCTCATTATCCAGACGTGCAATCAGTTCTTTCCGTGCTTCTTTGCTGTTCTGAGCAAAGACAATATATCTGTCACAAAAGCCCTGAACCTTGTTGAATACATCACACACGAACTTCATTGTTAAATCCCCCCTGCTTTATTCAGTTGCCCCGTACACTTCGCCGTCAATGTACAGACCGTATTTCATATACTTATTAACCAGCTTTGCAAAGAGCTTGCAAGCGTCTTCAAAACTTTCTTCGTCCTCTTCTGCAATCTCTTGCAGTTCATCATCATCAGCGCCATCAGGAATAATATAAATCCATGCATCATAGGCGCTCTCGTCGTTCATGTTCTTGATGATGGTGTTCATGCTTCGCAGGG
>ULOF01007547.1_pt1 | contig 12615 bp, 10 predicted proteins | sample 1952371 | NCBI WGS metagenome assembly ULOF01 (sample SAMEA4835597, study PRJEB28245) | human gut metagenome | biome: gut microbiome; material: fecal sample | place: Denmark | collected 2008 | reverse complement strand
TTTTCCGGGGTGGCTCCGGTTATTTTCCCGGGGTGGCTCCGGTTATTTTCCCGCCGCGGTAACTCTAATTATACTGTTTTGGACATATTTCTACCTTTATAAGAAAATATGTCCAAATAATTTTTACTTTTGGACATATGAGCTTCAAATTTCACTGTTTATGTCCAAATTTCTTCTGAATTTTGCTGTTTTTAAGCATATTTCCGTTGTTTTGGATCTTTATTCTCATTTTTTTGGACATAAAATCCTTTTTATACCGGATTATGTCCAAACGCCTTCCATCACTTCCATCGGCCTCTCCAATATTCACAAACTTATTTACTGCACAGAATAGATAAATTCACCGCACTTGTGAATAGCTTCCACTGCGGTCTTAAATGGTCCCATCTGGAACACGTGCCACATATTCTTATAAGTATCCAGAGAAACTGCTACCCCCTCGCCGCTCATCTTCTTCTGCAGCATGGTGGAATCAGACATCAGCACTTCCAGATCTCCCACCTGAATATAAGTTGGCGGAAATCCCGTAAAATCTCCAAATAATGGGGAAATTTCCGGATTCCGTAAATATTCTGTATCAAATATTTCTTCAAACACCTTATTAGCAGACTTGTCACCAGGCTTCTGTTTTTCCGTTCCGGCCGTCTGTAAAGTATTTGCTGTCTGTAAAGTATTTCCTTCCTGCAAAGTGCCTGCCGCCCGTATAGTGTTTCCTTCCTGTAAAGCATTTGCTTCGCGTAGAGTATCTGCTGCCTGTAAAATGTTTCCTTCCTGCAAAGTGCCTGCTGCCTGTATAGTGTTTCCTTCCTGCAAAGCGCCTGCCGCCCGTATAGTGTTTCCTTCCTGTAAAGCTTTTTCTTCACGTAGAGTATTTGCTGTCTGTAAAGTATTTCTTTCTTGTAAAGTGCCTACTGTTTGCAAAGTGTTTCCTTCCTGTAAAGTGCCTGCTGCCTGCAGAGGCTTTACCGCTTCCATCTGCACTTTCTTTGCCTGTGGCACATAATTTTCAATCATTTCATTCAGGTAGTTCTGATTCAGAACCGGATCCACATCAGCTTTCGTCACATGGGTCTTGCCGGATACAGTGAGGTCTGTCCATGGAGACATGAGCACAAAGCCGGCCGGAAGCATCCTCTTCTGTTTCTTTAACCGTAGTCCCAGTGCCAGCGCCAGATTTCCTCCTGCGGAATCACCTGCTACAAAAATATCCTTCGCCCCATAACCCTGGAGCATCAGAAAATCCCAAGCTGTCTGTGCATCGTCCACCGCTGCCGGATAAGGATGTTCCGGTGCCAGACGGTAATCAAAGCAGAACACATCCATGGAGAGCTGGCTTGCAAGCTTCGTGGTAAGGGTTCTGGCATACAACGGACTTCCGGTACTGTAGCCGCCGCCATGACAGTACAAAATAATTTTCTTTCCTGAATGCGGGCGGTCTACACGGATCCACTCAGCGTACATTGATCCGACGGTGGTTTCCGTCACTGCTACTTCCCGGCTGTTTCCAAATAAAGCTCCCATCTGATCCTGGGAATGACGATGCTTCTCAATATCACTATTTTCAATCAATCCATGAGCTTTGCGGATCAGGTTAATAAAGCTCTGGTTAATATTCTCTTTCGGGGTTCTTCTCATGGATATGATCCTCCTTGCTTTTCGTTCACATTGTAACTGTCAGTCTTACCCATTCATAAACTGAACTGTTACACTTTTTGACCTTTTGCTGACCTTTTAACCCTATTTTGACCTTGACTTGATATCCACGAATTGCTTCGCTGCAAAGCAGCTCCCGCAATTCTCAAACATTCGAAATCCGCTGATTTACTACGTAAATCGCTACTTTCTCATGTTTGGCGGGTTCCAAGTTCAAAATTCTTATCGTGCAAGCACGAACGACTTTTGAACTTTTAACCCTGATATCATACCATATTTTCATAAAATGTGGTATACTGAATAAGATTGTAAAATGCTTTATCAGAAAACCAAAAGAGTACTGAATCATGAAAAAAAGTCAAAATCAGGCAGCATCAAACGTTGCCACCAGCAAATTGCATAAGCATGAAAGGAAAGTCTGGTACAAGCTGGATCTGTCCGCAATTGTTTACCCGACTCTCCAGCGGAAGGACTTTTCCTCCGTATACCGGTTATCTGTTGTTTTAAAGGAACCGATTCAGCCGGATATTCTGCAGCAGGCGGTCGATATGACGCTTCCCCGGTTTCCGATCTTTAAAACAGCGATCCACAAGGGATTCTTCTGGCGTTATTTAACACCGAATCACCGCCCCGGACCTTTCGTACAGCCGGACATCCGTAACTTCTGTATGCCGATGTCCTTCCGTGCAAACAACCGTTATCTCATGAGAATTTACTATTATGGGAACCGGATTTCCTTAGAAGCGCACCATTCTCTCGGTGACGGTACAGGCGGCATGTTCGTCTTAAACACCATTACCGCGAATTACCTGCGCCTCCTTGGGCATGAGATTTCGAACGGCTATTTCGTTAAGGACATTCACGAAACACCGGATCCGGAAGAATTAGAGGACGCTTATATGCGCTACGCCAATGCCAAGGTCTGTCCTCCCCGTCCGGGAGAAAAAACCTACCGTGTCCGCGGAACGAAGGAGCCCTTTTATACCTTTAATGTCATTGAGGGAGCAATGAGTACCTCTGAGGTGCTCGCCGTTGCAAAAAAATACAACGCCTCCGTGACCGAATATCTGAATTCGGTTCTGCTTTATGCCCTGTTACAGAAGCAGCAGAATGAATGGCATATCCGGCTTCACCCGGTGAAAATTGCCATGCCGGTCAACTTACGGAGATTCTTCCCATCAAAAACGCTTCGAAACTTTATTACGATGGTTTACCCTTCCATTGATCCCCGCCTCGGTGACTATACCTTTGAGGAAATCATTACACAGGTACACCATTACATGCGTTATTATATTAATGAGAAGTTTCTGCGCGGTGATATTACAACAAATGCCAGTACACAGCGCAATCCGGTCATCCGTGTGGTTCCGCTGTTCATCAAGGATTTCGTCGTACGCCAGTTCTACCGTATCGTGCAGGATAAGAACTCTTCTGCCGGTTTAACCAATATGGGCGCCCTGAAGGTTCCGGACGACATGAAGCCTTATATTGAGAAATTTGATATCTATATGGGACAGCCCTTTTCGAGCCGGACGAACTGTGCCATTGCCAGCTTTGAAGATACGCTCACCGTTAACTTTGCAAGTAACATCATCGAAAGTGATGTGGAACGCTACTTCTTCCGTAAGCTCGTGAAAGACGGCGTCCATGTAACCATACAGAGTAACCGGGACTAACCGGTTATTATTTAAGAAAGGAGTCCTGACATTGTCATACTGTGTGAACTGTGGGGTCGAGCTTGACCCTTCGTTAAAGAAATGTCCCTTATGCAACACACCTGTTATTAATCCTAATGAGTTAGAGGGGCTCACCTATGAGCCACCTTTTCCCACGGTGAAAGGGCAGGTCGATCCGGTAAAACGCAAGGATCTGTTCCTGTTTACCATCGTAGTGCTGCTTGCGACCTCACTAAGCTGCCTGGCCTTAAACCTGTTCGTTTATTCCCGCTCGCTGTGGTCCTTATTTATCATCGGCATCTGTCTGGTTTTGTTCGTATTCCTGCTGCCGGCATTTATCCAGAATAAATTTCCGATTTATGTTTCCCTGCTTTTTGACGGAATCTCAATCGGAATTTACCTTTATCTCATTACCTATAATACCAGAAGCAGTGAATGGTTCTTCCAGCTGGCACTTCCGGTTACGGTACTGCTTACGATTCTGGCTGAGATCTTCACTCTGCTGATTCATACCTTCCGGTTTTCATTCCTGTCAGCAGCCCTTTACATCTTTGCTGAAATTGCGGTATTCTGCGTGGCACTGGAGCTGTTGATTGATCGTTTCTGCAGCCGGCCGCTCTATTTAGGCTGGTCTGCGATCGTACTTACTGTATGCAGTGTGATTGTCATTGCCTTAATCGCCATGCTCTCCATGCAGCGGCTTCGTGATGCAGTAAGACGGCGGCTTCATTTCTGATGGCAAGCTTCGCCGGCTCGACAATACCTTGCCAGGTGTACTTGCATGATTCGCACCAGGCTCGCAATGACTCGCTAAGTGCTCTACTCAAAAATGATCCACCGGATCATTATCTCATATGCATGGCACACTCAAAAACTGCCGTTCCGGAAGAGAACCGGAACGGCAGTTCTATTTTTAATAATTAGTAAATTTATCGATCATCCTTTATGGCAGATCATGCAGTCTTCGCTGCTCTCCCAAGTTCAATTGCACAGCGGAATCTTATGTACCACCTTTCTGTAAATCTTATATGCCAGAACAGCAACTAAAGAAATAACGCAATATAAAGTCGAAAGAATTCCAACAGCACCACCAACAATAACAATAAGCCATAATCCAATATTCATTTTATTTACTTCCTTTCACATAGTAACCTTTACCGCTCAAGCCACCATACCCAGACGCCGGCTGCAACAGCGATGACAATAAAAACTACGGCTGCAATCATTTCACCCATGAATAACATCCTCCATTTTCCAAAATAATGTGCATACCAAAATAAACCCATAGACCTTCTATGAGTCAGTTGCAATCTCTGTACGCTTCACAAATCCACCTGATTTTCAGCAGATTCAGCTAAACCGTACCTTAGCACGCACAGATTCGTTTCTTGCCATCCCGATTATGTATATAGGAAATAATAAAGAAGCTGCTGTATGCAGCATGACAAAGACGCTGGCAGCCCTGTAAGAATGCCAGCCATACACACATGGAAAGGAGTCCTGCCACCAGCAACAGAAGCTGGAGTTCTACAGACTCTGAGCGGTTCTTCCGCCCGGAACTGATTTCCATAGTATTTGCTACCGAACGGTATTCCTGACTCAGCTTGCGATAGTGAGCCACAACAGCCGTCGGTTCTGCAGCCCGGATGACCGCAGGATTATCCGGGAAATTGCACGCAACAAACTGGGAATCTACCTTGAGCTTTTCAAAGTACATCCCGGAAAAGAGCATCGCAAACACGATACACAACGTAATCCATTGTCGCATTCTCTTCTTATGCATAATCTATTTCCCTGTCTAATTAATCAAATAAGGTAACTGTTCAGTACCTTCACAGTTACGATGCAAAATCCATTCCAATTCGGCTTCGCGATGGGATTTTGCATTACTGAATCATTTTCTTACGGTCTTGGCAGTAAATGCTTCGACCTATACTGAATAGTTACCAAATAAGAACTGATCAACTTTCTGACCAGTCCTATTCTATCAAAAACCATATGTTATTGCAATCTTTTTGTAACAGTTCAGCCATGCCGGAAAACACATATATTTATCAGCCAATCCATACAATCCGGCAGCTTATGAATGGGCAGGGCTGACCGTTACATCTTTTTAGTAACAACGATATCTGCCATCTTCTTCCATTTGAATTCTGCTTTCGTAAAAGGCGCGTATTCCCTCCATAAGAGAAACCGTATCTTTCGTTCCTCCGGTTTCATAGGCGGAATGCATGGCAAGCTGGGCAGCCCCCATATCCACGGTATTTAACGAAATTTTCTCGTTGGACAGATTTCCAAGTGTAGAGCCTCCTGCCATATCGCTCCGGTTCGTATATTCCTGATACGGGATCGCCGCTTTCTGTAAGATCTTCTTAAATAATGCCTCTGCAATGCCGTCTGTCGTATACTTCTGGTTGGCATTATATTTGATCAGCACACCACCGTTAAGACGCGGCGCATTGGTTGGATCTGCCTTATCGGTATGGTTCGGATGCAGGGCATGTCCATTGTCTGCCGAGAGCATCATGCTCGAAGCTATCTGGCGGATACTCTCTCCTTTAGTAAGGGAAAGGCCCTCCTGAATTCTTGCAAGGACATCTGACAGAAATGTAGACTTTGCTCCCTGCTTCGTACCGCTTCCGACCTCTTCATTATCAAAAATGGCAAGTACCTTACTCATTCCGGTATTCTCCGCCTGTAAAAAGGCTTCCTTCGAGGCAAATGCACATTGCAGGTCATCGATCTTAGGGCTTGAATAAAACTCCTGTTCTGCTCCCCAGATGCGTCCGTCTTCCCTTAAATAAAGGAAAAGATCATAGCCTAAAAGAGCCTCCTCTTCTACACCTGCCGCTTCTGCCAGCAGCTCCTTAAGCTTCCCTTTTGCTGTCCCTTCGCCAAGCAGGGGCAGCATATCCTTCTGTGCATTGTAGACATAGCCTTCGTTGATCTGACGGTTCATATGAATGGCAAGATTCGGAATCAGACACAGATCCCGATCCAGATTCACCAGCACACTCGCAATACCGTCCCCCCGGTTCACCACCACACGTCCCGCAATGGAAAGCGGGCGGTCCAGCCATGTGGAGCAGATCATTCCACCGTACTTTTCCACATTCAGCTTCAGATAACGGTCATCAACCGTCATTTCGTAATTGCTCTTCAGCTTAAAGGTCGGGGAATCGCTATGGGATGCACAGATTAAAAAGCCTCCCAGAGTCTCTTCCGGAAGCATAAAGGCAATCAGGGAAGACTGGTTGCGGGTAACAAAATATCTGCCACCCTTATGAAGTGTCCATTCCTTTGCCTCATTCAGCTGCTCGTAGCCGGCCTCTTCAAGCTCTGCTGCGATGTTGTGAATCACATGATAACAGCTTGGACTTTTTTTGATAAAATCAATGAGTTCCTGCGTTTTCTGTATTTCTTTCGTAGTAATACGTGTCTCTTCCATGTTACTGCTTCTCCTGCTTATAAACGGAAGTCCATGTTCTGGCCTACCATTTTTTCCTGCGGTGTCATCACCTGATTGCTGCGCTGGTTGTAGAAATAGTCATTTACCAGACGTTCCAGCTCCTCTGCGGAAGACGCTGTGATAATAATGGTATCATCATCTTCTTCAATTCCGTATTCCTTTAAGGTATCACGGTATGTCCTGCCGGTTTCCTCCCGGGTTTTATCCGCTTTCTCACTGGCAGCTTCCTTCCGTTTTTCCTCCGCTTTCTTCTTCTCCTGCTTCCTGGCATCGGCCTTTGCTGCTTCCTTCTTCTCGGCAGACTTCTTCTCAATGCGCTCCCTCTGTGCAGCAAGGGACTTGTCAATTACTGCAAAGAATGATGCATTACCGCCATCATTCAACAGCATTCCGTAACCCTTCACCTGCTGGCTGCTTCCGATACTCTGCTTCAGCTGGCTTAAGCCACTCTTCGCATTGGCAATAATACCTTCGTATTTATTACGGAAGGCTTCATCGGTTGCCATTCTTTCAAGCTTCTCTTCATCGATTAAAACTACCATCTTATTGGGGTTTGCAAAGCTTGATGCCATCGCTTTTGCCTGTTCCTTCATGTCCTTGCTGACAAGAATGAAGTCCATATTGCCGAATTTGCTCTTGAGCTGGTCATAATATTTCGCAGCTTCATCGGAAAGCTTCGGCTCCCCAATCGTCTTTCCATAGTTCTTCGTCTGGGATGACTGCCTGGTGGCACCGGTTTCTTCTTTTTGTGTTTTGGTGGTGTTCTGTGCATACGCACTTGCTGCATAGCTGTCTGACTGTACTGTGTTCATACGCTTCTCTCCTCCCTGAGTGAATTTGTGATCGTCAAAATCCGTTTTGACACATTGAACTGTTATTAAGTATATCGGCATCTTTTTCCCAAAATATAGAGAAGTTTCCAATAATCTCCTATGGTTCTTTCCATTCATTATTATTCTGTTTTTCGATCGGTTCTACCTGCTTCCGCTGTACCGCTAATCCTGTCTAATTGCTTTCCGTATCCGCGCTGATTTCCCCGGTTTCAATAATAAAGGAAACGCCACCTGTTTTTCCGTCCTCCAGACCGCTGAAATTGTTGTATTGCTGATCTGCCGTTTTCATGGCCTTAAGCTTAGCTGATAAGGTACGGAGTTCTTCCGCTTTTGTTTCATAATCCGTATCCTCCCCATCGGAAGAGGTGCTTTCATCGATGCTTTCACATGCCTGATCCACACCGGATGTGTAGGTGCTGATTCCCGCAGACAGGGACTTACTTCCTTCAGTTAACTTGGACACCTGTGCGGAAAGTGCAGCATACCCTTCCGGATCTGCTGCAGCCATCCGGGCTAACGCATCATTTAACTGGGAGAGTCCGGCGCTTAAGGAGTCTGCTCCATCGCGCAGCTTCGCTCCACCGTTTTTGAGCTTCCCGATCTTTTCTTTCAGATCTGCAGTATCACCGGATGCATCTGCAAATTTATCTGCAAGTTCATCCAGCTTATCGGTAATATCATCAAAATCGTCCTCCTCCAGGATTCCATTGGAATACAACGTTGCCGTAAAATCAAGCTTAAAATCTGTTGCATCAAACGATACCTCCATCTCCTCCGGCAGATCTACATCCTCATCCTCTAACAGCTCCATCGTATCAAGAGAAAGTGCACTCTGTACCCCCGGAAGCAGCATTCCATAGACCAGATAATCTCCATCAAGGTACTTCACTTCTCCGTTTGTCACACTGACATTCCGTGCACAGTCTCCGTCAAGCAGCATTCCGCTGATCACAAAAAACGGGGTAAAGTCATCACCACTTCCGGTCTGATTCGTATAATCAAAATGCATGGTAATCCTGCCATCCGCTCCAGCAAGGGATGCAGGCTCCACCTCCGTGCCGTCCAGATAATACGTGATTTTTACTGAAACCGGAAGTGTTGCAGACGCTTCTGCTGTGCCTTCATAGTGAATATCTTCTCCATGATTTTCCCATTCATAACGGCCGTCTCCAAGGTCTGTTACCTCCTCGTCACCTTCTTTATTCTTCAGATTCGTGAGAAACGTTTTGTCGGTGAGTTTCTGATCCAACCCGTTATTTTTCAGGGCAACATTTACGGTAATCTCATTTGGCGTCCCATCCGGAGCTGCAAGCACATAAACGGACTCTTCCTTATCATTTTCCATTCCGCTTTCGTGATATTCATAAACGACCGGTTCCTCATTTATATCCATTACGTCATCGACTGCTGCTTCATCGGTTGTACCTGCGTCCGAAGCATCAGCATCCGTTCCCTTTGCCTGACAGCCTGTCAGCACAATAATCCCGACAATCACAACGATCACTGCCCAATAAAGCAATTTATTCTTTAACTGTTTCATATTTTCCACCCGCCTTACTCTACATTCTTAAGTGCCATATCCATTGGCACCCTGCTGATTCTGTGCAGTTCCAGTGCCGCCACCACAAGATAACAGACAAGACCGCTGCCAAACATCTGTATATAAGCCTGTTTGGGCACCCAGTACGGCAGCCAGCCGGTCATCATGCCTGACATCATGGCTTTCCAGATGATTCCAATTTCATACGATGTAACCGGAATACTTATAAGAACACAAAGCACCACCATAATCGAAGTCGGCAGAATATAGAGCCGTGCAATTTCTCCTCTGGAATATCCAAGGATTTTCGTCATGGAAATGGACTGTGCATTCTTTTCAATAATAATTTTGCTGAGCAGATAAACCAGAATGACAAAGATCAGAATGGCAAAGCCGCAGACCAGCTTCATCATTTCTCCCATAGAAAGAACCAGCTGCCGGGTGACCTTCGTCAAAGAATAAAGATCAAGGACCGATCCGATATATTTCTCATCAATATCGGTAATCTCCGTGTTGCTGAAATATCCGCCAAACATGTCATCACCCAGATCAAACACTTCGTTCAGATGATCACGGGTCATAAATACAGTAAGACCTGCTTCATAGGGGTAAGTTCCTGTTACCGTAAAGGTATAGGTTTGGTCCTCATACTTTTCCTTTAATGTAATCGTATCTCCCTTCTGCAGACCAAATTTTTCCGCATAGGCAGAGGAAATATAAACCTCATCCTCCTTTAAGGACAGATGCACGTAACGGCTGTCCGGTTCAATTCCGTAAAGCAGGATATCCTCAAGCATATAGCTTTCATCGGTTGTCCGCAGGGTGTAGGCACTGAATTTCTCTGCATCCTCATTTTCCGTCTCTACATTCTGTTCAAACTGCAGCATTGAAAACAGCATTTTCAGCTTGTATTTATCATTCATCTCTGACACAGGCATGTTCAGGATATACTGATAGTCCGCAATCATATTGTCAGTGATGAGTTCCTGATAATGCTCCAGAACCGGCTGCATGACAAGCCCGAACATCAATAATATATAAGCAAACTGGATTCCTATAAACATAATGAGATAATTGGCCGCGTTCTGCAAAAGCACACGGATACGGAATCTGGTAAAGAACCGCAGTGACGGATTAAGCCGCACTGCTCTCCTCTTTTTCTTCCGGGAAAGATCCCTGCGCAGGAACTGCAGCGGGCTCAGCTTCAGCTTCCGGTACAGAATCCAGAAATTAATAAGTATCATAAGTACCACAGGAACCACTGTGGTCTCCAGAAAAGCCTCTGCATTCCAGACCGTTTCATAGGTCGGCAGGCTGTAGCTCCCATAGTACATCCTGGCACAGATATTTTTCATTACGGTATAGCCCAGAATATTTCCAAGCACAGCACTGATCAGCGTCACAATACAGGGCATTGCCATATAATGACGGATCAATTCTCCCCGCGTATAGCCGCTTGCCCGGAGTGTTCCGATCACATTTGCTTCTTTTTCAATCGTATTTGAGGTCGTAATGGCAAAAACAAATGCCATAATTACAATGACCATATAAAGAAGGACAATCATCATGGCACGGTCACTGCCCATATCCTCCCCGGTAAAATTAATTGCCTGATTCTCAAACCGCGGCACATAATCCTTAAGAGCCACCTCTTCATTAACGTCACTCATCAGATCCTCAGAAGCGGTCTTTTCTTCTGCCTCACTCTGTGGTTCGACATCATATTTCCAGGCATAATCATATTTCAGTTCATCCTCTGCAAATTGTGCAAATGTATCGCCTGAAACAATTGCCACGCCAAAGAGCATCGCATCAAACATGGAATCACTGTTATTTTCAAACAGGCAGCTGTAATCCGGCAATGCCACCAGCCCGGTGATGGTATACGCTTTGCCCGCAAGAAGAATTGCATCTCCGACCGTAAGCTCATGATTATCTGCAAACATACGATCCAGTGAAATTTCATTTTCTTTCTCAGGAAAAGCCCCTTTCATAAGACAAACGGTATTCACCTTATCCCGTTCTGCATAAATTCTCACTCTGGCACCAAAATCTGCCTCCTGCTCGACATAAAACTGGTCATACAGAGTGATTCCATGGGACTCCACTGCCCTTTTCTGCGCCTTGTTCATCTTATGCTCTGTCAGAAAATGTCCGTTTTCTATGTTATATTTTTCAAATCCTTCATTATAGGCCCTGATCATACTGTTGTCGGCCACCAGAAATCCGGAAATAAATCCAATACAGAGCACCAGTAGTAAAAAGATGACCAGATACTTTCCAAAGTCGCCCCTAATCTCCCTCGGAAGGCGCTTATTTAATGGGTTCTTCATTATCTGCCTCCTTACCAGTCGAGATCTTCGGCTTTCATTTTATCTTCGTTCAGGCAGTTCTTACGGATCTGTCCGTCCCGGAGCTTCACCACACGGTCTGCCATATTTTTGATCGCATCATTATGTGTAACCATAATAACGGTATTTCCGTACTTCTGGTTCACCGTCTCGATAAGCTTCAGGATTTCCTTCGATGTATTATAATCCAGCGCTCCGGTCGGTTCATCGCAAAGCAGAATATCCGGATTCTTCACAATAGCCCTTCCAATGGCACAGCGTTGCTGCTGTCCTCCTGATAACTGATTCGGGAGCTTATTCTTATGCTTTTCAAGTCCCAGTGTCCCGATCAGCTCCTCCACATCCAGTGGATGCTCACTTAAATAAGCGCCCACCTCAATGTTTTCCTGTACGGTAAGATTCGGAATCAGATTATACATCTGGAAGATGTAGCCCAAGTGCTTTCTCCGGTATATGGTCAGACGCTTTTCATTCATATCCTCTGTCTTTTCACCATTGATCGTAATGCTGCCTTCATTCGCCCGGTCAATTCCTCCTATAATGTTTAAAAGGGTTGATTTACCGGAACCGGAAGGTCCTAACAGTACACAGAACTCTCCCTTTTCCACGGATAAATCAATCCCCTTCAACACTTCTACAAGGCTGTCTCCCTCGCCAAAGTTCTTTTTAATTCCCCTGATTTCCAAAAACATCATTTTATCCTCCCTTTGCGGTTAGTCTATTCTAACTCGTGAAGTTTGTCAATATCATTTCTGCCCGGATAAAAGGATTTTAATAAAAAAATATTTTTTTGCAAAAATCACTTGACCTAAACCTCATTAGATGGTATTATATCATTCGTGGCGTAAGTCAAGCGGAAGTGTCGGAACTGGCAGACGAGCAAGACTAAGGATCTTGTGAGCATTGCGCTCGTGTGGGTTCAAGTCCCATCTTCCGCAGGAAATCAAAAGACTCAGGTTAAAACCTGAGTCTTTTTGATTTATGCCGAGGAGTCCCTTGAACCCATGGTCCAAGGTCTCCTCGGCATTATCATGCCTCGTCGGTCGGTTCGGAGGAAAAAAGGTTCACTGAACCTTTTTTCTTCCCTCCTCTA
>ULOF01032817.1_pt1 | contig 12685 bp, 30 predicted proteins | sample 1952371 | NCBI WGS metagenome assembly ULOF01 (sample SAMEA4835597, study PRJEB28245) | human gut metagenome | biome: gut microbiome; material: fecal sample | place: Denmark | collected 2008 | reverse complement strand
TATAGGTACTCACTAATTAAGAAATTGTACCAATATAGCGAACAAGTGTTTGTAAATAGGTACACAGTATATAGCGAACGAGTGTGTGATAGGTACACACAGGTGTTCGGTATAATGGTATAGTGTACACCCCACACGTACACAAAAAGGCAAATTGATTACTTTTTATAGGGGTGGAGATAAAGAATTTTGGCAATTTTGCCCTATTTTAGCAAAAAACAGCCTATTTTGTCTACTGGTAGGAGACACTACCATAAAAGCAAAAAAAAAATAGCCCAAAAGGGCTAAAATTTGGGCATAAAAATAGGGGTAGAGGATAAAACCACTCTTACCCCTATAGAAAGTATATTATTTTATTAATCGCCGCTTTCCTTTAACATCCATAATGGTAAGCATATATAAGGGCTGTAGCAATGGTGATAGCAACCATTTCCCCCGCCAGTTTTTCCCACAGCCATTTAATGCCGAATAATGTTGCGTAAAAAATTCCGAATAAATATCTCATTGTATTACCTCCATATTAGTAAATGTTCGTATTAAGCTCTTAATATCTCATGTGGGTTATATGGGTTTAGGATATATTCGCTTTTTCTATCTGCATATACCTGACTAATCACTATCTCGCCTAATCTGTCTACTGTAGTGATACAGTCAGTCCTAATCTTTCCCCGCTTGCTTACCTTTATGACTTTGAAGTCGCCTAAAGATTGCCCCAATTTAAACCTTTGCACTTTATCACCCCTTTTATACATAGTGTATCAGAAGTAGATAGCAATGTCAAGCTTTTTTTTAAAAAATAATCATTGACACTCTCTATCATTTCTGATACAATGATAGTGGAGGTGGTTTTATGAATTTTAAAAAATTTAAAAAGGTAATGAGCTACTGCAAGCAGTATGGCGGGGCTACTCTTGATGGATTTGGCAAAGTGGTTAAGTTTGATAGCGGCTATCAAGTAGCATACACAGACCATGCAGTTAAGGGCAGAAAAACAGTAAGGGGAATGCTATCTAATATTGTCGATACTGCTTTAGCTTCTGCCCACTATGCGGGATTGTGGGTTGAAAATGGCTATACTTATATTGATAATAGTGTACATGTTGACAGCTTAGACTTAGCCTTATCTTTAGCCCGCAAGTATAATCAACTTTCTATTTGGGATTGGAAAAATAGTAAATGTATCTATGTGGAGGCACAAAATGAATAAAGAATTATTATTAAATAACATCCGTATCATTAAGAGAGGATACTTATATGATATATACGCTTATATGTCATATATGACTGATTTCGAGTTGCAGTATAAAGGATTGGATTTTTTTAAGCTAATAGATGTTATTAGGAATGATTACGAATTAGAGGATACTATTATTAAAGAAGTTATAGAGTTTACTAAATACTAGCGGGAAATATTCCCGCTTTTCTTTTTTACCCTTTTATGTGAACATATGTTTGCAAAACTCAATCACAAATATTTTGATTTGTCAAGTTTTTGAATTGCAGTAAAATAAAGAATATTTAATTTGCTGGCAGTATTCTCACAGAATAAAATGCCTCTTAGACGCTCATATTTGCCTTGTGAGCGTTTTTATATCAATATAGGATAAACCATAAGCACATATAAAATAAAACTCAATAGCGGGCATTTTCGTTCTCCACGATACACACATACTATATTTATAGTATTGACAAATTGAATATACTATGCATATTTACAATATTGAAATAAAATATTTATTTTTGTATATTGACAAAACTGTTATTTTATGCTTGTCACTTTTTACACCCTTTTTCTTCATCCCCTATATATAATATAATGAAAGGAAAAAAATTGATAAATTTTTTAAAAAAAGTGTTGACAATGATATTAAGAGCTGTTAAGATATAAGCATAGAGAGATACACAAGGAGGCAAGAAAATGCAAGAATTTGAATTTGTCGATAATGGAGTATTTGAAAAAGACGGTGTAGAGTATAGGAATAAAGGGCAGGTTGAAATTGAAGATAAACTGTTCTACCTTTTCGTCACTTCTGATGTGCCGAATTTCGCCCCTCTTTATTTAAAAGCCACCAAAAAATTTGTCGTTCTTGTTGTAACTGACGATAAAGCTAGAGAGGCTACAGAAGAAGAACGTGTAATACTACAATGTAAATGCAGAAGATGCATAAATTGTGGAGAAGTAATCACTAAAGAAGATTGGATTTGGGTGGACGGAGATACCTTATGCGCTGAATGTTATGAAAATTTATTGGGTGAAGAAATTGAAATATGTGATATTTGTGGATGCGCCCATTTTTCTGATAATGATAGAATGATATACATTCAAGAAGAAGAGCAATTAATTTGTGATGAATGCGCTGAACGTCATTACTTTCAATGTAGTAATTGCGGAACATGGACGAAAGAACCATTACTAATGACTAATGGAGATTATATATGTAACAAATGTTTCGAAACAGGTGACTATTATATATGTGATGATTGCGGGAACGTTATAGACCCACATACTGACGGTGTAATAATACGTAGCGACAGTGTTTACTGTGAAGATTGCGCTTCTGAGCATGCAGACCCCAATGAAGAATATATACACGAATATGGCTATTCTCCATGCATAATGTTTAATGAAGGGAATGAATTAAATAGTTGCCCGAGAAAGGGGGAAAGATATTTCGGACTAGAAATTGAAACAGAATGTACTGGGGATATTACAGAAGTAATAGAAAATGAAAATTACTACTGGGCTACTGATGATAGCAGTATTCAATGTTTAAATGGGGGCTGTGCCGCTGAAATAGTAACGCAACCGACAACATTTAAAGCATGGCAGAATTACAGTGATACCTTTTTTGATGCTTTAGAAAATAACTGCGTTACTAATAATTCTTGTGGGTTACATATTCATGTCAATAGGGATAGTGTATCAGATGAAACGATTGAAAAAGCAATGTTATTTATTAGTAAACATTATGAAAAAGTAACAATATTTGCAGATAGGCTGACATGCAATATATGCAGTTATGCGGGGAATAATTTAGAGCATTATAAAGACTTCTACCCTAATAGCAAATCTGTTAAGGAAGAAATTAATATTATAAAAAAAGGGAAAGATAATGTACGGCATAAATATTTAGCTATAAATACTTTACATAAGAATACATATGAATTTCGTATTTTTAACAGCACTGTAGATAAAGATAGAATATTAGCTTATATTGAATTTGTAGATGCACTACTAGAATATTGTTCAGAAAGTAATTATTTACAAATTTATAAGTCGGATTTTCTCGACTTAAACAAATATGCGGAAGGATGGGGTAAGTATGAAAATTTAACACACAGGTTCAGTGTTCTTAATCAAGAATTATAGGGGGTTACGAAAAATGGAAATTTCAGAATTAAAATTTAGAAAATTTAATGGTGAGCGCATCCGCTACACTACAGCAGAACGGCTGATGTCATATGAAAATGTGCTAGTAGTAGAGGAACACTACGGAGCGTATACTCTTATAAATATTAATAACGGCGATATTATCACAGTTTATACAAATTAAAGGGGGCTATATAATGAGTACATCAGCTTACATTATTACTAAACACAATGACTACTATTGGGGTGCCATGTGTGATTGGGACGGATACCCTGACGGTTTGGGAAGTGATTTGCTTAATATGACTATGAAGGATAAGAATAATGATACGATTGAGCAACAGATATTTGATACTATTAAAGATGGTGATATGTCATATTTAGGTGAGCCCTACATGGAGGAAGACAGCGAAGCATATAAATTTAAGTCGTTGAAAACCATGTTACGTAATATAGTAGGATGTTTTGTCGATTATATCTATCTGTATAACTGTGGGCAATGGTATGTAGCACGTGCAGGGTATGATATTGATGTTATTGACTTCTATAGATTATCTTTATTCTTTAAGAATAATAATCCACAAGAATTTAGGGGCGAAGATTATCAAGAACATATCTTTAGAGATAAAACGCCTGATAGCATTGTTACAATAAGGAGTAAATAATAATGGATACTATTAATAATATGTTGAGAATTGCAGGAATGACAACGGCTATGACTATCATAGTATTTATAGGCGTAAAATTAGGGCTATATGTAGCAAGTGCTTTAACTACAGTATTAGGACTGTGACACATAGCATAGTGGGGGGGGTAGCCTATGAGTGATAGATAAATATTATCAATTAGACAACATGGCTATTTATGTAAAATCATTAGTAGTATATAATAGTATTAAGTATTATATATTAGATATATTTATTGATAATATTTATACAAAACAATATAATATAAAAACTAATGATATATTGTTGACAGAAGAACATATTGTTATTAATGAAGTAAAGTTTATTAGAAACTATTATCAATAATAAACAGTAACCACATGAAAATACATCCGTTTTCATAATGGTTACTGTTTTTGTAACCGTGTGCCTAGTTACAAATTTTTTTTACAAATTTTTTATCTCACAAAAATCTGGGGAAACTTCAAGAATAACAATAAAAACAATAATACAATAGTGAATTTTTTTTTCAAAAAAAAATAAGCCTTGAAAAAGGCTTAGAAGAATCGGTCTTCTATATCTGGATGTCTATTACCACCTGTTAAGACAGCACAATATTTTTTATCAGCATGAAAGACATTTACTATTCCCCATCCATAGGGAACATATCTTTTTTCAATCTCTGCTATTAACATATCTAAGGATGGTTTAATTACTTGGGTATATTTCATTTGTTTACCTCCTTTTTCAAATATCCATTGGGTTACAGTCTTCACAATTTGGCGTAACTTCACCATGTAACCAACGACAATATTTACAGCAGTATTTACTGTCCCAGTAATCACAGTCATTAAAAAAGCAATCATTACAAGGGCATTGTTCTTCTTCCACTTCTATTCACCGCTCCTTTATTGGCTCAGGATTATCATAGATATTTCCGACAACTTCTACATCTTCTGACGATTCTATGACGTTAAGAATGTTATCAGACACGCCGTTAGTAGTGCATTTCAGAACATATTGATTATTCCATTCTACAGCGAAAAGAAAAGCTTTAGAGTTGTAGATACTGAGTATATCGCCCTCAAATATTTTCTTACTGTTTTTATCGACAAAGCCTGTATATTGTCCGACTGTTTCAGGGTCAACTTCATGCATAACCGCTTCTGAAAAATCACCAAACTGATAATTTGAATAACTAATAATAAACGCTTTTTCTCTTAAAGGGTCGTCCTGTTGTTGTACAAGTGCCCCATATACCCATCTTTTAGTGATACTGTCTTTTCCTCTAAATACTATTTCACGCATCATTCGTCACCGTCCGTTTTACAAATAATTTTAAATACATCTTTTACATGAGAGTTAGCTGAACAAGCAAAGTAATCATCATCAGTATAATTATCAACATAATTTTTAGCTTTTTCTTCTGCTTCCGCTCTGTTTTCTGCTTCTACTTCAAAGTCAAAAGCATATGTTTGTATTAGTTGGACTTTATATTTTTTCATTTTTACAATAACTTTCATAATCTTCCCATTCGGCAGGTGGAAGCTCATCAGTAATATCTTGACCTGCCCATTTTAGAAATTTTTCAACAGATATCACTGGATATCTTGACCCAAAAACAATTTTAGGACTATCGTACTGAATAGTTTCCTCAAATGGCGATATATAGAGTATCTGCCTATCATTGACATAACTGCCGTATAATGTGTGCACAGCTCTAGGGCGTTTAGCCCTATATACTCGACCGACTTTTAAATCTTCTATCTTCATTTTTCTAAACGCTCTCTTATCTCAATTAATGGGCAATCTGTATGTCTGCCACTTTTTAAAACCTTAAAATTTTCTCGTACGCCCTCGATATCTACACAAAGAATATTAGGCACTAAGGCTTTGCCATCAACTTGACAATACTGCCCACTATCATCTATAAAAGGACATAACATACAATTTGCAGGCATTTCCATTCCTTTAATTATTATCATATTTACTCCTTTTTTATTAGTTTCTTTACATTTCCCGCAATTTTTTACAATCATCTTTCAAATGTTTTTTCGCTTCATTTCTAGTTCTATAACATTTTTCTGCTTTGCGTAAAAAGCGATGAAGTGTACAGTCCTTATCAAATCTTGCTTCTTGAATTCCACCTAAAACAGTCACATAATAAAATATTTCACCATATTCAGGATAAAAAGGTATTTTCTTTACAGAAAATTTACCAGTCAATAAAGCTAAAAAAGTATAAGCATGACCGTTCTTTTCACCATCACATTTTAAAATATCTTCTGGTTCTTTAAAATCTTTATTGATATAAAATGTTTTATCACACAAATTCTCGTGGCTACTATTTAGAATATAAAATTTTTCACCTGCTTGTAAATCATTATCGTCTAAAAATTGTTGGATATATTTACTGAACATTATTATCCCTCCTTTTAGCCCCGCAGTTCGGGCAGTATTTAGAATTCTGCCAATCATTCCAAAAAAAATTAACTTTATATCCACAGCTACTACAGCATATTGCTGTAAATTCCGAGGCGTCTGAAACATAATGTTTTTTCAGCCAATACCCCTGCTTACGTTCTTCTACTGTAGGGGCTTCGTCTATTAAATCGGCTACATCTAAATATGCAGTTTCTTTTCCATTATAATATTCACCATAAGCACCATAACTAAAACAATTTTTAGAACATTCTAGTATTTTTGTTTTTAAAACATCTGCATCTATTAATCTCATAATCTATTCACCTACTATTTTTTTATCTTTATATCATAATTACTACTAACTATACCCATATTACAGTCATCTTCCAAGTAGGCTTCTTCTATAATATCTCGAATTTCGTCTTCTGTAGCATCATCTTCTACGTCTATTTTTACTTTATATTCATTTGTCTCAATAATTGTCGCTACTACTGTTTTCATAATCTATTCACTCTCACTTTCAAGCCAATGTTTTATACCAGTTTCACATGGCATTTTTTTACAGTTTTCGCCGCCTTGTCTGTAAACACATATTTTATGACACGTATTTCTGCCTGCCGCCTCAACAAATGCTACCATTTCTTCAAGGCTCATGGCTTTAATTCTTTCGTAGTTAGTCATTTCAACCCTCCTATGAGAAATTTTATTCCAAATAATATAAGTGTTATAGCCCCTATAGTGTGAGTAATGACATATAAGCGGCTATGTCTGTCACTGCTATCAGTCAGAAGTACCAATATAGACCAAAGAGCTGACGCTATAGCCACAATAATAGATGCTGTAATGACACAATTCATTAGTAAATAAATAAAATCCATGCTATTTATTCTCCCTCACTTTTTTCAATAACTATTGCTATTACTTTTTTATAATCTAATCACCGTTCCGTCTGTTCCATGCCGCTATAGCAACTTCTTTATCTAAGTCTTCTCTGCCTTGACTGCCGCACATCCAACAATATACAGAGTACCACCCAAAGGTTCTGTTATACCACAATCTTAATTCTTTGCTTCCACAGAACGGACAAGGCTTCATTTTTTGCGTTATTTTTTCACCTTCTACTATCATTTTTATCACCGTTCATTATTGCTCCACAATTATAACAATACTTAAAATCTTTATCAAATACAAGGTCAAGCCCAATATGAGAAGGAAGATGTGCATTGCATATACTACAGCAGTTGTGAATCCACCTTCCATACTTATGCTCTTTTACAAGTTGTTGTTCATACTTATTTTTTATGTTACTCCATATTTTTATAGTTTTTTCTTTATTATCTATTGCTTCTCTTTTTGTTTTGAAGCATAAACCTGCCTCCATTAATAATAAATCTTTAGCATCTCCTAAAAAACACTTAGAACAGTAATCACCACAAGGCGCAAGATACCAATAAGTTGAATTATATTCAGGGTTAAAGGGCGGTTTTTTTGCTAAATACTCCTCATTTTCAAAAAAATCCTCTACATTTTTGATAGAACAAGTAATGCCATTAATAGTTCCTTTTAAAATATAGGCATACTCTTTTTCATTATTTTCATGTTCAAGACCTTTAAAATATTTCAATAAACGTGCTAATCTGTCTAATATTTGTTCTTTCATCATTTACTCCTTTGTATATTTTTGGCAATAAGTATGACCATTCATAAAAACAAAATTACAACAATTACATTTATAATTATCTCTGTAAGTGCATTTAGCATCATTATAATATTTGCAATTAACCCACGGACAATACAATACTCTCTGCCATGAGTATTCGTCTCTAATGTGTACTTGTACTACTACATCTGCTAATTTTACTTTTATCATAATAAATCCTCGTTGAATAATAAAATCGTTGTGGTGAATACTCAGAAGGAGCTTGTGTAATATTGAACTGCCTACACTGCTCACAATTAACTTTTATGCAATGAGGGCAATAGTTAAGATACTTCATCTAATTCACCTAATTCTTTAAGAGTTAGTGGCTTTTTTCCAAATGCTTCTCTAACTGCATTGTAAGTGTGTAAAGAATTACGTAACTCCCAATAAAAACTTGAAATAATTTCTTCCTCAGTTCCAGAACATAAGTATTGGTCAGAATCCCCGCAAGTCTCACAATACAAATCTTCATAAGATACTTCATCTTCTGTGATAAAATAGCCTCCTAAATGGCTTTCATATAAATACATTATAACCCTCCTAGCATAAAGACTATCTTGCAAAGTAAAACGGTGAAAATAATGAGATAAGTAATAAGAGATGTCACTATAGCCGCTCTGCGAAAACCTGTAGTATAAAGCATCTCTAAGAAAAAATCGGAAAAAGCAACGCCTATTCCAAAATAAATAAACATAATTACAACATAAAATAAAACCACTATTTCCACAACGTTTCTAGTTTAAAATTTGTTTCACCAGTTTCTTTTACAAAAAGTTTTTTTACAAGTTTTCCTAAATCTTTTTCTGTGCTTGCTTTAAGTGTTTCTGAATTTCGCAAAAATACTTTCATTACAACCCCTGAGGGCAACGCAAAGTCATACATTTGAGAAACTGAAATGGTGTGTATACATTTAGAACAAATTAGAGTAAGGGTGTTAATATACTCTGAGTTATAATCACAAGTAGGACATCCCCTATAGCTTTCTTCATCTGATTCGATATTGAGTAAATAACCATCTTTTAATTGCAATAAGTATTCCATAATCTTCCTCCTAAAATAAACTTAAAATAGCTGTTATTGCTAATAGTATAGCACCAATAGATGCACAATACATTGTAGTAAAAAGTAGAGCGAAAGCTATAAGCTTAGTAGCTGTTTTTTGAAACAATTTAAAACCTTTTATAATCAATCACCTCTATTTTTATATTGATTTCTCCACAATTTGCTATGAAATAAAGGTTTATTCGGACCTATATTAACAATAGCTCCAATAATAACCAACGGAAGCATAATTGGGAAAGCAAAAATAAATAAACATAACCAACCTAAACCTGATACAAAATCATCTGCTGAGTCTCTTTTCTGCGTTTGTTTCATAATATCAAATCCTTTCTAAATAAAAATCACCTTTTCTATGCTCTTATTATAACATGAAAAGGTGATTTTGTCAAGGTGTTATCCAACAAGTTTTTATATCTTTTATATCTAAGTCAAGTATAGCTTTTTTATTCATTTGATATGGGTGTAAAGGCTTCCTACTTGAAATAAATTTAGGTTTAAAATCAGTATAACTAACTCTTATTTTTGGATAATTTATACTAATTACCTCTAAAGGCATATCGGAGGTAACAGGAACTGTATAAGGAACTCTTGCGTTAAATAAAACTACTGGGCATTGTGTAGTATTTTTTAAATATACAGTATCTCCTACTTTCATAATTATCTCCTTAGCTTTTCTAATTTCTGCAAAAATGGACAATTTAATAAGGGTTCTACAAAACTGAGGTTTTTTGTGTATTCGACTGCTTTATCAGCATTTCCAAAGGTTTTTATAATCTCTTTATCTTTGTTTAATACATGATATTGATAAACAGGATGGTATTGCCCTAAAACCTTTTCCCAATAAAAAACCTGTCTTACTATTGAATATGGAATTACGCAAGAATCACAATAAACAATCTGAAATTTAAAATTTTCAATTATAAATTGTTCAAGCCATTTTTCAAATATATCTCCTAAAATCATTTCTGGTGGGCAATTCTTTTTTAGAAAAATACGTTCTTTTGTTCTGCCACATTTAGCACATATTACCTTGATTTTATACTCTTCTAATGTTTCTGTATATTGCATTTTTAAATATTTGCAACAATCGTGGTCTAATAATTTACGCATTAAAAAATGATTGCAAGAATAGCAATAACGCCTAGAGTAATTAAAAACCTCCACAAATTTACGCCATATTTTGCAATAAATCCTTCTCTAAATTCTTTAATGTTATCAAGAGTATCTTCAAGGTCTTCTTTTATTTCTTGCAGTTTATCTTTAAATTCTGCTAATTCCTCATCAGTCATTTTTCTAATAACATCTCTAAGCTCTTTATGAGCTTTCTTTACATTTTGAATTTTTGTATCAAGCAATTCTTTATTAGTCATTTTTTAAAATTCTCCCTTCCAACAAACTTCTCTTGTAATTTCATTAAGTGAAATGGGTCTATACCCCATTTCTTCTAAAGCCACATTAAAATGTTTGCAAATAGATTCTATTTTAGCCAAATTATGTAAATGTCCGTGAACGTTTATATCGTAATAATGAAAAATTTTTGGTTCATGGCTAAAAATAAAATTTATTCCTTGATGTTTTAAAACATACTCTTTGCAAACAATATCAAAGTATTTCTGATATATTTTTTTAGAAAATATATCATGGTTTCCTAATGTTAATATTTTCTTACCTTTTAGTTCTTTAAAGATTCTTAAATCTATTATTGACCAAGCAATATCACCTAAGCAAATAATAGTATCTTCTTCTGCAACTAAATCATTCCAGTTAGTGATAATTTGCAATTCATAATCATCAGGTCTATTGCATATTTTTTTAATTTCTTTATGACCAAAATGAGTATCAGCTATTACCCAAATCATTATACTCTCCTTTGGCTTCTTTTGTGATTTAATATTGCTTTATTCCAACAAATTAAACAATTCTGTTCAGAACATAAGTCTGTGCTATTTTTCATACCAAGTGTTTTAGGGCAAAAGTTTCTTGCTAAATATGAAAAATTTAAAGCAGAAGTATAAGTATAAACGTATTTATACTCACTATTACCTTCTCTTCTAACAACTCTCTCGTGAATAATATTTGACATGATTATTACCTCTATTCCCCAGCTTTAAAATTATATACTGGTTTAACTATTTTTACTATTTCAACTGTTTCTTGAATTTGATTTACAATTTCATCCATAGGTTTATAAGCCATAGGAGATTCATCAATCGTTGATTGATTTATGCTAGATGAATAAATGTTTCTCATGCTGTATTTATATTCATCTAAATTAACAAGCTCTTTAGCCTGTCCTCTGCTCATTAACCTACCTGCTCCATGTGGAGCTGAGTAATTCCATTCAGGATTACCTTTTCCTATACAAATTAAGCTACCATCACGCATATTCATAGGAATTATACATAATTGGTTTTTAAGGGCAGAAATAGCTCCCTTTCTAACAAAAATTCCTGCAAATACATCAGTTTTGTCTCTATACTCAATGTAATTATGCACAGACTCAAATTGTTTTTGAGGACTATAAGACACGAATAAATGTCCTAGAATTTTAAGTGCAATTTCTTTTCTATTTAATTTTGCCCAATTAACACAATAGTCCATATCATGTAAATAATCCATTACAGATTTTCTATCTTTTAAGCTTTCCAAGCCAGTTTTAATAATAGGTGTTTGTGCTTTAAAATCTCTTAATACTCTTTCTCTATCTTTTGGAGGAGTGTTTTTTATCAGCTCTGCTATATCAGTCTTTCTGTTATGTAAATCATCATAAGCTTGTTTTTGATATATGTCACATATTTGTTTTCCTAAGTTTCTAGAGCCAGTATGAATAATTAAATATTTATTATCACTAGCATCAACATCAATCTCAATGAAGTGGTTTCCTCCACCTAAAGTACCTAAACTATTCTCAATTCTTTGAATATTTATTAATTTTGAATAACACTTTAAAACACTTAAATCACATTTTGTAGATACTTTGTTATTAACAGACATTCCAGATGGAATATTATTGCGAATAAATTCGTCTAATTTAATATAGTCTATATCAATCTTACCTAAACGATAAACAAATACTCCACATCCAATATCTACGCCAATAATATTAGGAATAACTTCCAGTTTAGATAGATTAGCAGTAAATCCTACCACACATCCTTTTCCTGCATGATAATCTGGCATGATTCTAATTCTTGAATTTTTAAATGAATTATTGTTACATAATTCAATAATTTGTGAATAAGCATTTTCATCAAATCTATCAGAATATATTTTTGCTTCGTTATATTTTCCTTTAGCTAATAGCATTTTTTATTCCCTCGTTTCTTTTTAGTATGTGTATATTATACCACACTTTTTTCTTTATGTCAATACTTTTTTTAAACTTTTAAAAAGAAAGAAGCAAAGAAAAAATATTATATAACTTCGTTATATAATATCTCATTAATAATATAATAATATAAT
>ULOF01021899.1_pt1 | contig 12721 bp, 6 predicted proteins | sample 1952371 | NCBI WGS metagenome assembly ULOF01 (sample SAMEA4835597, study PRJEB28245) | human gut metagenome | biome: gut microbiome; material: fecal sample | place: Denmark | collected 2008 | reverse complement strand
TTGTGTCAAGATTCAAAATAAATAATTTTCCAATCAAGAAAAGATTAGGAAGGAATAGGGAAACAGATGCCACGATTTCCCCGGAAAAGGCGAAGGGAGAGAATTTTCGTTTGGACGGAGGTAATTGATTTTAAGGGATGTATTGAAAAACTGCATCTTTGTCACCCCAGGAAGGATGCTGCCAGTTGGAACGAATGAGTATCATTCCTGATGATATTTCCTTACCTATGATCCAATCGCCAAGAATCACCCATGGATGATGTCCTTGAATATGAAACAGCTTTACCGTCACGGGAACTGTGATTCCATTGAAATTCAAGGTTCCTTTGACTTGTTTCATCAAGGATAGTTTTAAATTCTCCTTTTTTGATTCAACTTGTGCAACCTGTTTCCAAAATTGTTCGTAGGCTTTGTTTTTCAAGAGGCCCACTCCATCATCAAACCAGAAATACGACAGCCATGAATCGTGGTTCAATGCTGTCATAAATTGTTCCATGCTGAGGGAGGGGTTCATATTCAAGCGTTTTTCCCAAGATGGGTCCGGCAACCATTCCTCAGAAACTGAATTTTCCAGTGTATATCCATTGGAAAATACGATGCGATTGGAATTCCGAGATGTTTCTTTCCATACGGGGAACATGGGAGATTTAGAAAAAGCTGTTGCAAAGAGAGTCGAATACTTGGCGTGGTCGTTTTCAGCTAACGACCAATCACCCCATACGTTCAGGATGGGGGAAAAGGCATAAGAAAGCTTATAAGCCGGTCTACAAAGTTGTATTACCATGGCAATCAACAAGAGAAAAGAGATCATGCCTGCCAGGATTTTTATCTTCCATTTTCTGGAAACACTCCAAAACAGGAGAAGCATCATAGCTGTGCCTGTGTGAAATGGTAACGGAGGCCCAGCATCTGCGACTTTTTGCAAGAGATGTTGAGCAGAGGGACGAGACAGTGCAAAATTGGCAAACAGAGTGCTATCTCCAAAAAGGACGATGTTTCCTAAACCAAAAGGAGAAGTGAGGCCAATAGGATAGATAGCAGGTATTTCTTCATCTGATATTTGGTTATCTGAAAAGAAGGAATTTTTGCTGTAGTCAGTACGTTCCGAATATCCATTTTCAACCAACCACGTTTCTCCCCGTCCAGAAAAACTGTTAGCACTGAGTCCTTTAAATTTTTGGAAGAGATTTTGATAAGTGCCACCGTCCCCTGTCGAATCAAGGATGCAGTCCTTTTGAATACGGAGTCCCATGGATTCTAAAAGAGGATTGAGTACAGAGGCATGACCAAATAGATCTGTATGGTCCGTGATTACAACCAAGCGGCCTCCCTTGAGAACCCATTTTCGTATTTTTTCTATTTCTTGTGAGGAGAACGGCTGAGTTGGAGTAATCATCCACAAATCCGTATAGGCCTCCAACCTGGATAGATTGGGAATATCCCGACTCCCAATGATCTTTTTTACCATATCGTAGGAGTACTGACTGCGAATGACAAGTGAGTTGTCATGCGACTGGGATATCCCCCAATGCCCTCTTTCCAAATAAGCAAGAGACCGACTCTGCGTCTGTTGTAACAGGAGTGAGGGAAGAGAAGAATGCATTAAACACCATCCCGCACCAAAAAGAAGAATGATTCCCAGCAGGCGTTCTTGGGGATATTTCTCCGCCAAGCGAATCAATAGAGCTGCCAACAAGCAGATGGCTGTGGGAATACTCCAATAGACCCAAGGGCCGTGAGGCAATCCTGCCATGAGCAACGCTATTGTGCCCAAGATGATCCCCGTGTGCAGCAGAATCTTCCAAGATATAGTGGGGCGATACGCCAGCGTACTTGCAATAAGAACGACCATGCAAACAATCCCTGCCGAATAGGAACAGATGAGGGCATTGAACATGCAGAAGACGAGACCTACCAAAGTGAGCAAGCGCATGGTATTCATAAGAGAGAACGAAAATATTGGGTTTCCAATGTTGTTGGAGAACCGGTTGCTATTATGGTAACCTGCTCAAGTTTTATGATGGGGGAAGGTTGTTTTTCTCCATTTTTCAGAATAGACCGGGCATCCAGAATTCCATCCCACTCACCCATAGGAACATCCTGAGCTTCATAGATTGTTCCCTTGATTTTCACTTTGGCTCCCGGTTCTAGGATGATGATTTTTTCATTCTTCCAGGACGCAGTGTAATCTGAACCTACAACGAGTAGTTTTGTTCCTACTGATCCAAAGATCACATTCATGCCACAATCCTGAAGATGACGAACGATGCCCTCACCCAATTCAGTGTGGGGCCAGTAGTGATGATTACCAATATAACGAATTTCACCTTGGATTGGCCACCAAACCGCACACAAGTAAGCCAGTACTGGAAATAAGGGCAGCCAGGGGCAAACATACCATGGCAAGATAAAGAGGATTAAAGAACAGATGATATGGAAAGCCAGAAATCCCGGGTCTGTTCCTGTGATTCGTCGGATCAGGGAAGATTGGTAGGGAGCCATACCATTTACGACGAAATCGGAATCCGCTAGAATCAATTTATCTTGTTCATTGAGAGCCAAAGGGACCACCGTAAAGCCGTCCATTTGCCCATAGAGCGGATGGTAGGAATCCTGTTTGAGAGCAGAACCAATGTTGGAGATGAGGATACCATCCCTTTGGACGGCCATGCGCCAAGGTTCTCCCGCCATGATGAGATTTCTACTCCAAGGACGGCCTTGGTAGAAATTGCCATCGTCCCAGTCCGTATAAGCATCATGATCTAGGTACAGAGTCCCTGCCAGAGTGACTTTTTGATACTCTGTATTATTATATACAAGCTGCCCTGCACCCGTCCCCGGTTTGCCCGTGATTTTTTCCAAGGCGCTCCCAATCTGATATCCAGGCGCAACATTTCTTCTAGGGACCGGTGAAAGATTCCATGAGGAACAAGTTGTGAATATCAACAAGATTCCGTAAATCATGCATATTCCTTTGAATCCCCAACGGAGAAATCTGGGAAAGAAGAGGAAGAAAATCGTTGCTGCCACCATTAGGCCAATGCCAAGGAAAGGGGAAAGGACAACCCATGAAGGGCAAGGAAGAAATGGACTGATTAGCGTCGGAAGTTGAGAGAAAAGAAAGGAGGCCGCCAAGGAACGATGCCCTGTAACTATTAGAAGTATAGCTAAAAGGCTTGCCGAATGTCCCAGGGAAGGCTCCAAGGATATAGCCGTCAGGACGGCAATACAGCTGAACAAATTTTTGGGACGCTCAGGGTAACTTTCAAGAACTAGAAGGGATAGAACTATCCCCAAAATTGCCGTGTAAACAAGAGCATGGCCTAAGCCATTACCCGCAACAAAACAGAGGGCAAAGAACAAGATAAAGCGTTTCACACGATTCTTCTGCATGATGACAGAATGGGAATAGTGAAACGCTTTTCTGACTCACTCCAAATTCAGGCAATCATTATTTGCCGTTTCTTCCGCCACAAATTTTGCAATCTGTTCCTTGAGGAGAAGTTGTCAGATATCCGTTGGAAGATTGGTAATACCGGCACGATTGATTGTGAATTTTCCCTGAAGAATAAGTCACCCAGTAAGAAACAGCTTTTTGCGATACAGTTGTTTCTGGGGATGGTTTAGGGGATAATGACGATGTCTGTGACGCAGGAGAAATTACCAATTTAACTGTTCCATCCGTCATGGGAGATTTCTTCTTGCCACCACATTTGGGGCAATCTTCTCCAAGTGGAACCGTGGTCGGAGACCCTTTTCCTTTGGCGAATTGAGAACAGGTGGCATTATGGATTTTCCAAGAGTATCCGTCTTCCCAGTAAATTTCCCGTTGTTGGTCTGGTTGGATCTTCGACCTTTCTGATTCCTTCTGGGATATGGGGGCGACCGGGGCCACTGTTTTAGAAGGTTCGGTATAAGATGATGTACGAGAAGGATAGGAAGTACTCCTACGCGTTGAGGTACACCTCGTCGAACAACTTGTGGAACAGCTGGTAGAGCAACTTGTCGAACACCGGGTTGAGCAGCTTGTGGAGCAACTGGTCGAGCACCGGGTAGAACAACTGGATGAACGGGCTGCCAGCATCATGCTCTCCTTACCTTTCAGAATAGCGCTGGCTCGTTCCAGATCGCTCGGAGATATTTGCATGTTGCCTCCTGACTGAAAGGAGGAAGCCGCCGCCGGAGATGAAAAATCTGAGGCAGGAGTTGCTTCTGATACCAATGCCATGGACAACATTATCCAGAATATGAATGAAGAGATGAGAGCTTTCACGGTAAATTTCAACATATCATAGACTGATAATATATCAACCGATTTTTGGAGAATTACTTGTTGTGACTGAAATCAAGAAAGTTATCCATAAGAGATCTTTTTCTCAAAAGAGGGTCGCTTCGCCAGGTAAGAAAGGGCTTATTCTGCTTTCAAGCCAGGAAAGGAAAAACTGCCGTCAGAGGACATTGAGTATTTTGCTGGAGGGAGGGAAATCTTCATCAGGATTTTTCAACGGAATGCGATGGTGAGGGGGCTGACTCTTCTTCACTACATCTTTTCGTAACGCTGGGTGGGCCAATTTTTTTGGAAGCTTCATTGTCTATATATTGGATGTAATTTTGTATCTTCAACTTGTTCCATCCTGAAACTTCCTTTTGAATTACGCCAAGATTATCTCTGATAAGTTTGAGACATTCCCATTCCCTTGATCTTGTATCAGTCCCTTCTCGATAAAATCTATCTGTTACGATATAGAGTAATCCGAGCCCGTTTTCGTAAGAAACATCTTTTAGGTAATTGCAAATAAAAGAAACACCATATAGCTCAAGGATGCTAATATTTTGAAAATTTGTATTATTCAATTTATTGATTTGATCTCCTGTCAATTCTTGTTTATATAATAATTGATCTCTTAATGATTTTCTGAATCTGTTATTGATTTTATCCAAGAATTTATCTTTCAAATAATCTTTTAATTCCAACCATTCTTCCGAATCCGATTTATAAAATCCAAGTCCGTACATCCCTGTAAGGCGAGATGTTTCAAAATCAAAACTTTCCTCTGATAGGGACGATACTATTTCATCAACATACTGTCTGCATTCTTTTCTAATCTCGGCGGTTCCTTGGGTAAGCAAACCATTTTCTGAAAAATAGAGTCTCAACCCGAAAACGTGCAAAATGACCCCTATATCAGAATATTTTCTCTCTTTGAAATCTTGTTCAAATTGTTCCAACATAGAATCCAACTCTTCGCTTTTCTGATTTATCCAGTGCCATAGGTTTCTCCATGGTTCCTTTGATGGAAAATAAGCAGGAAGATCATCCAGTTCCTGTTTAATGTCGTCTTCAGGGAAGAACCCATCTTCCAAAATATAAGTCAACATATCATAGGAAAAGATATTATTATACTTGATAACATTTCCAAAATGTTCACCATATTTTCCTAAATAATCATTTTGCTCAATTTCTTTTTTCTTATCATCTGTTACATATGAATTATTAAGAAATTTTAGAATTTCGAAATCTTTCCATTTCTCCAAATCACGACAAGAGAAATGTCCGGCTTTGATTTCAAAAGAAAGAACGAAAAAGAGCATGACAAGGTCTTTCATGAATATCTCATGTTTTCTATGCCTGTCTTCAAGGTAGGCGTACAGTCTTTCAAAATCATTAAGCGATTGCTGAAAGATACGTAAATTATCCAATTTGGATGTCTGGTATATCTGAATGATCAAGTCCCGGTGAGACTTCAGGAATTCTCTTCCTTCTTTATTATGAATCTGTTCTAAAAAGTAAGTGAGAGCGTTCTCCGTTTCCGGCATCATTCGTAGAGTTTTACCAATGACCTTCTCCTTGATGGATTTATAGGGTGATTTTTCTTGCTTGTCAGCATGGAGTACAATTTCCTCTTCATTCCCAATAATGATTACCTTGCAATTGTTGTTTTCCACAAAGGAATTAATGTACCCAAGTGATGCTTCCATCGGCATGTAGCACCTCTCCAAATCATCAAATATATAAATTGATTCAGGATGATAGATGTTAAAAAGATCATCCGTTTTCAAATTATCAAAATCGACTCCTTTCCATTTTAAAAAAGAAGATAATATTTTTCCTATTAATTTAGGAATTTTTTTCTTCATGGAAGGATGAAATTCTTTAATGATCATATCATCAATTTCATCCTTTGTTTGAACTCCATTCAGACTGATTTTAATTATCTTCGGAATTTTTTCCGATTTATCTTTTTGCTTAGAAAAAATCTTTGATACACGTCTAGTGATGGTAGATATTTTGCCAGATTTCTTATTTTTTGTATCAGATTCATCTTGTTGCTTAGGAGAAATTTTCTCCATATATCTGGTGATGAAAAACGTCTTGCCGATTCCCCATTTTCCTGTGAGCAAGACAGCATAGTGAGGTGCAGTCAATGCAGTATAATAATCCAAAAAGCTTTCAATATGCGTATTATTTGGGAAATTACTTTGATTCGACATTCCTATAAAATATTCCTTGGAGAAGAAGAGTGCAATCTCAGAATTGAGACATAGCAGGAATTGTCCTTATGACGTGGGGAAATAGTACAAAATGATTGACAAGAGCCAAGGCATATGAAACATTATGGGCAACAAACCTCCCCCGCTTAGCCTGTTAGTCTGTTGACTCAATAGTGATGCGTACACGGGGAGGTCTTTTTGTTTCTACCTATGCGATACTCCAAACCCCATCTCTCTTTTGCCGACCAGGCTTCCCTTCTCCTCAACCGGGGGATGGTTGCTACTCAACAAGAATTGATGAACGCTTGAGATGGAGGGGAGGTAGGGAAACTACTGATGGGTACCGAGGAGAATGTCCTCCAACGTCTCCATCTGGTCAATTCCTTGGCGTCCATTGCTAGTCTTTCCTAGAGGGAGGATGGGCACGAATGAAGGATGACAAAAGAAAATTTGACAATTATCTCCGCGTATGGTTGAATTCTTGCAGAGGTTCGGCTGAGGAGCGGCCCCTGGTGGCTCCGATTGCATTACCTCTTTTTTTACCCTCATATGGAGAATCTGTCAGCACCAGGCTACAGGTTCTTTTTCGTTTATTGGGGGGATCGAAGTAGTAAACCATTCCATCCAAAAGGGGTTCAAAGCGGGTTACGAGTTCTTCTCTCCGTTCGTCATTCTGGACATTCTCGAAACAGTTTTTCCTGTACCCCCAGTTCAGCAGGTAGATGCACAGGTCCGACAGCTCAATAAAGTAGCTATTTACGGAATCCACAAAAAGAGGTTCCGGGACAATATGACGGCTTCTTTTTCTGCCGTTATCCGTCCGGAGGAAATAGTTGTGAACCTGTTTTGTAAATTTGCTGTCGAATACTTCTTCCACCCTGTCCAGAAGGAGCAGTCCATTTGTGTGTTGTCTTTCAAGGAATTTAGCGTAGCGCTCAAACAGGAATACCAAGTCTTTTCGCAGATAGTCTTCCGAGGCATACCCTTTGGGCTTTTGAATGCCTCTAGGTATGGCTGCTGCAAAAAGTTTTACTTCATGTTTGCACAAGATCTCCAACGTTCTTCGCACGAAGAGGAGCCTGGCCTGACCATAGGCGTAAAAATCTTTTCTTGTAGGGGCCTTTTTTTCCAAGGCCGCCGTCAGAAAACGACGAATATGTTTTTGCCGTTTATCCAGAAGGAGTTCTTCCGTATAATTGTCTGCTCGCTTGAATGTTTCCTTCTGCAATAATTTACGTCCTTTGAGCTCTACGTTGTATTCCTTCAAATGGCAGCCGAAGACTTTCTTTTCCTTCATGCGAGCTTCAAAAGGTCAATACAAATCACAGTGTTAATTGTTGATGTACAACAAAGTTTCTTTTTTGGAATAAGTTTCTCTTTTGAGAAACTTTGTTCTGAAAGGAAACATTTGCTTATCTATTTCTCAAAGGGCAAACCAGAGTCTCAATTCCTGTGCAATAGCCATTTGTGACTCTCTGTGCCAGTAACGGGAAGTGAAATCGAAGCCTTGCCGTCCCGGGGCGGAAAAGTAATCGTCCACTATGATTTGGCATTTGTGGTAGAGCTCCTGTTGCTCCAAGTGTTGGCGAAGTTTCTGGAGGTTACGCCTTTCTTCTTCCGTTTCCATTGCCACGATACGAAAGATGTCTCTGGCATGCTTTTGCGCCTCGTCAAGATCAGAGGATTTGCCTGCAACATTCTGTGAGGATTCCCACCTGGCTTGAAAAGCCATAAGTTTCATGGTTGCCGCCGTCAGGATGTTGGGAATGGCCAGACGCAATCCGTCCAGATCGAAGAAAAAGGGGTGAGCTAGTCCGATCAGTTCCGGGTTTGTGCGCCCATGGATGCCATAGTGGAGGGAGGGACGCGGTTTGATCCGGTGGCTATCGGTTCGCAGGTTTTTGCTGTATTCGTTATCAGGGAGCGGAGCGTGGAATTCTAATTCAATAATCTCACCTTCTTCTCCTTGTTTGAACAGACCCCACTGTTTCTTCCATTCGACATACTGGAAACCTGCGTTTTGCAAGACCTCAGCCAGTTCTCCCTGCTTGCCGGGATTTGCAATCAATGAGGGACTGACTCCCACATCCATATCTTTCGTCGTGCGTGGTATGCTTTCGCCCGTCCACTGAGTCATTGGAATGAAATGAGTGACGGCTCCCAAAGAGTCTCGCAGCCAGGTCTGTTTCAGATAGAGGCCATATCCCCCGATTATCTGAACATTCGGATCGAGCTGTTGCAACTGGGGCCAAATTTCTTGAAGGGATTGATTCATGCCGAAGGAAGAGGTTTTCATAAGCGGGAGAATGCAGTCAAGGTGGAATAGTGGAAACTGGTAAGGGCTTGGGCCAGGGCATGGGCTGTCTCCTGCTGGCGAGCGTCGCCCCGTGCCGCCTCAATCCAGGTCATGACCGGGCCGGACCAGACCAGTCCGTTTTTGTCCCTTTCCGTTTGGAAATACGCGAGAGGGGATTTTACCATGGTCAAATTCAACTGGGAAAAAGCGGGCGAGGCCGTTTTTTCCAATTGTCCTTCTTTCAGGAAAAAGGAGGGATCCTCCGTCCATAGATAAAGAGGGCCGCTCTCGCCAAGGGTCGCATAACGTCCCAGGGAAGATTGTGGGGCAACGCACCACTTAATTCCGCATTCCGTGGCTTTTTGAAGAATTCTGCGCTTGTCCAGCCCCGGAGCAACGATATAATCCTGCCCTTTTTCCGTGACGGGGGGACGCCACTGTTCCCGAAGTCTGTCCAGCAATTTACAGGGATTGTAAACAATCAGTTCAAACCTTCCCGGCCTGCTCAGGATGCCGTCCTCCTCGTAACAGGGAATCAGTTTGGACAACTGCCCTTTGGCCATCGAACCTCCCCGCAGTGCGATACGGTCCAAGACGGGTTTCTGTCCAGGCCACATTTTTTGTTCCAGCAAAATCATGGCCGCCTGAGCGGCAATTTTGTCGTAGGGACGCGATGTTCTGCGGGTGTCGGGATAGGCATTGGGCCTGCCCGAAGAACGAAGGTAAATGGGGAGCTGCTTAATCAGACCATTGCCGGACAAGTCCACCGCCATGATCTGTTCCTCCTCATCAAGACGTTTTAGAATTGCCTCAGACAAAAAAGGAATAAGCAACAGGCGCGGGGGCTTGCCCTGTTTTTTTCGTTCGCGCTCTTCGATGACAAATCGATCTAGGATGATGGGAGGCAGCGCTTTTTTTATTTCAGGGATAGCGAGGAAGTCTCCCCCCTGCGTGTGAAAGGTCATCAGCTCTTCGTCGAGTAACCCTTTCCAACGGAGGATTCCTTCCATCAGGGTGTTTCTCTCCCGCAGATTATTCAGGATTGTCCATTCCGTCATCATGATGTTAGAAAATTAGTGAAGTTTCCTTTTAAGGTCAAGTTTCAAATTCGGGAAACTTATTATTAAAAAGAAACTTTTTTGATTTTTAATGTGATATTGATGAACTACCGAATATCGTTCAAGGAGGAAATTATTTTTCAGAAGAAGTCTTTTTCTTACGTTTATGCTTCTTTTTGAGGTCTTCTTCCGGCGTGCCGAAGAGGCGGGTGAGGAGGTCTTTGGCGGTGCGGGAGATGTTGGCGCCGGTGGCGGCGGAGAGGGAAAGTGCGCCGTAGCTTGAGACGATGGCGGAGGAGGAACGGGAGAAGGCCCCGCCGACGCCCGCGGCGCGGACCAGGGCCGTCAGGTTGTTGAAGTGGGTGTCCCAGTCCATTTCCTTTTTGTCCGCGACGTGTTCATATTCCCGGGTAATGGTGCGGGCGATGCCCTGAACGTCAATCAGGGTGCGGGCGTAGGAGTCCGCAAAGACATGTTCCCCGGTGAAAAGGCTGGCGAGGTAGTTGACTCCCTCCCCGGCCAGGGGGATGGTGGTGAGGTCGCCCAGGAGGGCGGTGGCGCCGTACTTTTTCCACTTCTTTGCCTTGTCGTCGTCATCGTCTTCCATGCCTTTGATCCACGCGATGAACCAGGCGAGCAGGGACGAGGTGACGCCCAGGGCCAGCCAGGACTGTGCGGCGCAGACGCGGTTGCGCGCGGAACCGGTTTTCCACTCCGCCGCCATGAGGCCGATTTTGTTCAACTGCTCGGACTTCATCACAAAGGCGAGCTTGGATAAAATTCCGCCCGCGGCCTGGCTCATGCTTTTTTGCGTCTTGGTCAGGGGCTGGGCGCCGAGTTCCAATGACATGCCGACCTGTTCCAGGGCGGCCTGGCGCAGTTCTTCGTCCGTAAAGGGGGAACCGTTTTCCCGGTTGAGGCTCCTTGAGCGGGCGTAGTAAGCGTTGGCGAGGGCGTGCATGGCAAGCAGGTTGGCTTTGACATCCACGGCTTCGATCAAGTCCATGGATTTCTCCGGAAGTTTTTCCATCCGGGAGTAGCGCTGGCCGGGCATCTGGTTGCCGATCTGGGCGAGCATGGCTCCCTCCCCCCGCATGCGGGCGGTGAAGTACGGCGTGGCGGCAACCTCCTTCATGGCGATGTCCCCCAGGCCGAGCTTGGAGGCGGCGAGGTGGAAGAGGAAGGAGGAAAACGAGATGTGCTTGTGGGCGAGTTCGCGGGTTCCGTCCGCTTTTTCAAGGATGGCGGAGGGCACCCAGCCCGCGAAGAAACCATGGAGGATGGCGGTGGCCTGCTTGAGCAAGACATAGCCGTTGCCCGCCAGCACGGAAATGGCAAAGGCTTTTTGAAGCATGCCCTGCATGCGGGAAAGGTTCAGGAAGGCGCGGTTGTTTTCCAAGCTGGCGCCGTCAATGAGGTCCATCCAGGAGGAGAGCTTGCCCATCATGTCTTCGCCGAGGTGCTGCTTGAGCTTTTGCTCCAGCGGTTTGTTTTTCAGCAGGGCGCGCCAAGCGGTCGTAATGTGGGAGGTGTAGATGTAGTTATCCTGTTCCGCGGCGGCGGCCAGGAAGACGAGGGTGCCGGATTTGGAGAAGTCCAGGTTCTCGGAATGCACAACGCGGTCAATGAGGAGGCCGTACTTGCCCCCGCCGATGGAGCCCGTTTTGGGCTCGGTGAGGGCGTCCTTCTCCCTGGTGGAGTTCCGGTCGAAAGTAGCGCGGAAGTAGTCGGGCTTGAGCGTGAAGGGAACGCCCATGCGCTCTTCATAGACCTGGGCGAGGGTGAGGCCGGTTTCATTGAGTTTCCGGCGGAGGGCGTACCCGTATTCCAGGCCGTCCGGGCCGACGTAATCATAGAGGTCTCCGATACCTTTGTCGTCCAGTCCCTCCCGGCGCAGGAATCCCTTGCGGATGAGGTTGCCCTCGCTGTCGTACACGTCGGCGTAGTCCGGCTGCTCGTGGAGCAGGATGGCGTAGAGAGCGCAGTCGCGCGAGCAGATGAGCTGGCTGGCGGCTTCCGTGTTGGGGACTTCCCGCTTCGAGGTGACGTTGTGCTGGTATTGCCGCTGCTCCGGGGTGCGGGACTCGTATTCGTCCAGGGCTTGGCGGAGGAGAGGGATGTCTTCTTCCCCCGGGACGTTTTCCGTGAGGGTTTCCGTGCGCCGGTCTTCCTCCCGGATGGCCTGTCTGCGAGCCTCCCGCTCTTGACTGGAGAGGGAGAGCCATTCCTGCGCGTCCTCAATGGAGAGGGAGACCTTCACGGTGAGGACCGGGGCGATGGGGATGCCCGTTGCTTGTGGCGTGTTGAATTGGACGAGCCATTGTTCCGCCGCGCTTTCAGACTTTACTCCGGCAATGCGGCGGATGGTGTCGGACAACCACGCGGAGCGGTCGTTGGAGGCGTTGAGCAGGGAGGCGTTGGCTTCCGTGATTTCCTTGATGCGGGCACGGGAGAAGCGCTGGCCGAGGACGGGCTCCAGAGCCAGCATGAGCTGGGCGTAGCTCATGAAGCTGTACGGGAGGGAGGCGAGCAGCTTGCGCAGTTTGGTACGGTGGCTGATTTTTGCTCCGGCCCGGCTGGAACCCGAATTCACGGCAGGCAGATTCTTCTGGATTTGACGGGCGGCGTATTTGATGCGGCCCGCTTCCCGGGTCAGTTTTCTTTCCCACGAGTTGCGTCCGGAGAGGATGAATTCGAGGAGTTTTTCCATGGCTTCCCGGGCTTGGGGGAGGCTCATCCCGGCGTAATCCCCGTATGTCTTCCAAGCGAGAATATCCCTTTCGTGCTCCTGCCGCTTTTCTTCGTCTTCCTCCTGGTTGTACAAGGCTTCCAGCGTGGTCATGGCCTCCGCCTTGGCCTGGGATTGAGCGTCCAG
>ULOF01051621.1_pt1 | contig 12738 bp, 14 predicted proteins | sample 1952371 | NCBI WGS metagenome assembly ULOF01 (sample SAMEA4835597, study PRJEB28245) | human gut metagenome | biome: gut microbiome; material: fecal sample | place: Denmark | collected 2008 | reverse complement strand
TGCCGATGATATCGGAAGAAACGATTTGGTCGGTGTTGTAGCCGAAGGATTCGGTTGCTGCTGCTTTCATTGCTGCGTTGATGCCTTCAACGGTGACGTGACCTTTGACGACTGCAACGAGAATGGTGGTAGAACCGGTGGGAGTGGGAACGCGTTGTGCAGAACCGATGAGTTTGCCGTTGAGCTCGGGGATAACGAGACCGATTGCTTTTGCAGCGCCGGTGCTGTTGGGGACGATGTTGATTGCGGCCGCGCGGCTTCTTCTCAAATCACCCTTTCTTTGCGGTCCGTCGAGAGGCATTTGGTCGCCGGTGTATGCGTGAACCGTGGTCATGATACCGCTCATGATGGGAGCGTAATCGTTGAGTGCTTTCGCCATAGGAGCGAGGCAGTTGGTGGTGCAACTTGCAGCGGAGATGATGTTGTCGGTTGCTTTCAAAGTGGTGTGGTTGACGTTGTAGACGATCGTGGGAAGGTCGTTGCCTGCGGGAGCAGAGATGACGACTTTGCGTGCGCCTGCGTCAATATGAGCTTGTGCTTTTGCTTTGGAGGTGTAGAAACCTGTGCATTCCAAAACGACGTCCACGCCGAGTTCGCCCCAGGGGAGTTCTGCCGCTTTTGCTTTTGCGTAGATAGTGATCTTCTTGCCGTCGACGACGATGTAGCCGTCTTCTTTGATCGTGCCGTCCTCGTTGAGAACCGCTTCACAACTTTCTACCGTGTGAGAATTTGCGTAGTTGCCTTGTGTCGAGTCGTATTTGAGAAGATGAGCGAGCATCTTGGGGCTTGTGAGGTCGTTGATAGCGACAATTTCATAACCCTCTGCACCGAACATTTGTCTGAAAGCAAGACGTCCGATACGACCAAAACCGTTGATAGCGACTTTTACGTTTGCCATTATAAATTCCTCCATAAAGGTGTATTCCGAAATTGATTGGATTTCCAACCGCCATTATTTTACAATTATTATAGAAAATATGCAACTATAATTTGCGTATTTTTTTATCGACAAAAATATACTCTTCAATACCCTTGCAATATCAATCTGCAAGGTAAGTCGGCTTGCCGTACACGAAAATGCTGATATAGTCGAGTGGCCACACGAAGATGAACAGCGCAAACGACGCTATTGCCGCAATAAGCGTTGGCAACTGCCTCGTCTGCGAGTACTTTGCGAATCGATACATGAAAGTCATCGCCCAGCCGAGAAAGAACTCGACGAGTGCCTTTGCAAAAAGCGGCATATTATCGAATTTTTCCGTAGCGGTGAGTTTGCCGTTTTCGTACTCGATAGGAAGCGAAATCGAAAACTTGCTTCCCTTTCCTTTCTTGCTCTTTACGCTCACGCTTCCGCCGTGTTCTTTCATAATCTCGCTCACAACGTAAAGACCGACACCTTGGCTCTTTGCCGCCGAGCGCGCCTTGTCTTCGGTGTAGAACTGATCGAACACGAACGGCAGACTTTCCTTGGATATGCCGATACCGTTATCTTTGACGTACAGCACGAATTCCATTCCCCTCTTCTTTGCGCCGATTTTCACAACGGATTTTTCGGGAGAGTACTTGACGGCGTTGGACACGAGATTCTGCACGACTCTTTCCATCTGACTCTTGTCCGCTCTGATCGTAACGTCAGGGATTTTGCCGACCTTCATCGTAATGCTTTTCGCGTCGGCAAGCGGACGCAGTTTCTCGATGATTTTTCCAAACAACGTCCTTGCGTTTGTTTGCGTTTTATGTTCGGACTGCTTTTTGATTTCGGCGTTTGACGCCTCCACCATGTTTATCACCATCTCGTTCATCTGCTCCGCTTGCCGAATGATGAGCGAGGGATAGTCTTTGTCGTCCATACCGTCCGAAATGCACTCCGCATAACCCGAGATTATCGCAAGCGGCGTTTTCATATCGTGCGCGACGGAGGCTATAGATTTGTTTGCGCGATTAGACGTGGTTGCCACCTCGTCTTTGAGTTTCAGCATCGAAACGCGCAACGCTTCAAGCCTCGTCGCAATCGAATGATACTCGCCCGCGCCCTCCGTTTCCACAGGCGAATACAAGTCGCCGTCTTGGAATCTCGCAAGCGTTTTTTCAAGTTTTATAATCTGTTTTTTGTTCATCATAAGGCGTTTAACCTCTGCTTTTGCATAGATAAACGAGCGGTTTTGCAATCACACCGTTCAATCCTGCCACTTATACCCGAGTCCCCACACGGTGACGACGTTGTTGATTCCTGCCTTTGAAAGTTTGTCGCGAAGGCGTGCAATCGTCACGGCAACAGTGTTCTCGTCAATATATTCGTCTATACCCCAAACGTCGTCTATAAGTTTTTGCTTGGGCATAATCTGATTTTCGTGTATGGTGAGATAATCGAGAATTTTGAACTCTTTTGCAGTGAGATTGAGCGGCTCTCCGTCCGCCTTTGCCTCGAATCTCGTCGACGAAATCATCAACTTGCCGTAGTGCCTGTCGCCCGACGGTACGGCGTTGAATTCGTAATAACGCCTAAGTTGCGCGCCCACTCTCATCACCATTTCTTTGAAAGAGAACGGCTTGGTGATATAGTCGTCTGCGCCGAGGTCGAACATGCGCACCTTGTCCTCTTCCGCAACTTTTGCGGACACGACGATGATTGGCATGGTCATAGTTTTTCTAAGCGTTTCGCACACCGTAAAGCCGTCTATTTTCGGCATCATAATGTCGAGAAGAGCAAGGTCGGGTTTCACCTCGTTTGCCGTTTTGAGCGCCTCCGCTCCGTCAAACGCCTGGTACACCTCGTGTCCCGCTTTTTCGAGATAACTCTTCATCATATCCGATATTTCGACGTTGTCCTCTGCAATAAGTATCTTTCTCATATATTCGATTTCCTTCCGTTTTCTTTATTGTATAACAATATTCTGCCTATTTCCACACTTTTTTACAAACAGTATTTATGCCGATTTATTTTTTCGTCTGCATCTTTGAAATATCTCTCGTACGCCCTCTTGCAATAGCGCGAGTGCTTGTCCACGCTCGGCGTGTCGGGCAATTTGAACGAGTATCTGCCGTTGACTCGCCACCCGTTGAGTATGCCGATATCGAAAGCGTCGGCAGGACAATTGAACGAGCATCTCGTGCACATTATGCAGTCGCCGCCGAAACGGAATTTTCCGTTTTCGTCAATCCTTATGTTGCCAACGGGGCAGTTTTTGGCGCACGCACCGCAACCGATACATTTGCTTTCGTCAACCTTAAAGCAACGCCCGTTCGCTTTCATTGCAGGCTGTTCGATGCGCACCACCCAAGCGACGAATCTTCCCAATGGCACTTTCGAGAGTTTGTGTTCGACTCCGCAAAGCACCTCTCTTGCCTCTATGGACGCAAGTTTACAGAGTGTGTCTTTCATCTTCACCGCCATCTCGTCGGTGTGTCTGAAAATCATATTGTACGGCATAACGTAATGATATTCACTGCCTGCGACGTAGCCTTTTTTCTTCATAATATCGTTGAATTTTATCGACGAAACGTTGTTGATTTTCAACGGTTCGCCCGACGTTTTGACCACGAAATACTCTTTTTTATCTTCCGCTTTCGGCAAGGCTTTTGCAAGGTCGAGCATTATATACGGAGCGTTGAATCCGTGTATGGGGTAGGCAAATCCCACGTAGTCGAAATCGTTCGGATTCGGCAAATTTTCAAAGCCTTTTTTCACGATATACAGCGTCGTTTCCACGTCGAATTTTTCAAACTCGCTTTTGTATATATCGCACGCTCTTTTCGTGTTTCCCGTGCCCGAAAAAACGTAAATTATCGCATTTTTCATATCTTCCTCTCCTGTTCCCTTCTTATCGCTTTTGGCTTTCAATCAGTATTGCGTATATTTGGCAATGTGATTTGAGTCGTAAAAATAGGTCGTATTCTCTCCTTTTGCGTGCGTGTCGTACCAAATCTGCGCATAGAACGGCATAAATTTGGACAGTCTGTCGTAATCCCACGGGCTCGGTTGACAGCAAGTCGGACACCAATGGCCTGCTTTGAGCACGCAATACGGCGATGCCCAAAACTTGTGACCGTCGTGGCACTCCCATTCGAGTTTCGTATACAAATCGCCCTTTTTCATGCTCTTCGACAGGCATTTCCCGCCCCTGAACGCCGCCGCCGATTGCATATCCTCTATATCGAGTTCTTCGTCAGGCTTACTCTCGTCGTAGCCGTGATCGAGTATATAGCCATGTTCCTTTAGTTTGGTTATATCTCTCATATCGTCGTAATCGATATCGCCGTCGGCGAGTTGTCCGTGTGCGAGGACGGGGAACTTGCTCCAATCGTTTGGCAAGCATTTAAGATTCTCTTTACTGCCGAAAAACGCCTTGACTTTGCCCGCCTGATTCGTTTTGACCCAATATCTCGGCGCGTTATCGTCTTTGAGAAGCCTTTCTATTGCAAGTTTGGACACGAGTTTTGCCGGAACGATTTTTCCGAGTCTATAATACTCGTGCTTTGAAAGAATCTCTTGCCAATAACTCTTTACGTCCTCGTGTTGAAAGTCGAAATAATCGTTGAGAATATGGCTGTCCTGAAACCACATACAGTGGAAATTTCGTATGGAATTCCATTCGGGTTTCATATACTTTTGCGTCGAACCGCCGATGATTTTGAATCCTTCGTCAAACGTATCGTAGCCCGTCACCCTGTTGCACGCGCCGCCGCCGATGTTGTAGCACTTCTTCCAGAACTTCTCTTCGAGTTCGCCCTTTGCGTCCTTTTCCACCAGTCTGCGCATCAAAAGTCCGCTGTCGCGAGCCGTAACCCACTCGATAGGCGCATTGAAGCACGTATGAAACATGAGCCCGTCTTTCATATTGTTGGTGAGCATACGATTGTGCAGCATTCCCGTCTGTCTGAGCACCGCCCAGTATTTCACGTCACTGTCAACGACGTATCTCTCGCCCTTGATTTTGCTTGCAGAATATTCGTCGTAAGTGCTCGATATCAGCGGATCACCGACTCTCCCCCACGGGTGCTTGTAGTTGCGGTTTCCGTATATCGCCACGGTGGAAATATGCACGAGTTTTGGCTGGTTGCCCTTGATTTCCGACACGGAATCCACGATATTCATTGCGCCGATGCGGTTGCATCTATCAGTTGCCTCGGGGCAATGGTCCGCCATAGGCGGAATAACGGCGGCGAGGTTGAGAACGTATTCGCTGTTTGCCACGAGTTTTCTGCAATCTTCGATTTCCGCTATATCGCCGAAAATTACTTCGATTTTGTTTCCGTACTTGCGCTTCCACTCTCTTGCGCACTTTCTTTCGCGCCTTTCGTTAAGAAGCAAAACTTTGATTTTGCTCACGACGTCGCTCTCCATAAGTTGAGCGACGGTTTCAAGCCCCATATTTCCGCTTGCGCCGGTGATTGCAACAATTTTTCCCATATGCGTTTCTCCTTTCGTTTACGCATATATTATCGCATTTCGCCACGTCCGAAGTCTTGACAAAAACCTTACGATTTCGCCGTATTTTTGCCACTTTCGTCTCGTTTGTAATACTTTTGTAAGAAATAAGAAAAACTATTTATAAAAACCAAAAACACCCCGCATCCAAAAGACACGAGGTGCTTCCTCCCCAACTATAAATTAGAATATTCAAATTTTGAGTGCCGAATGCACGTCTTTTACACAAGATATGCCTTGTATTATCAACATTATACATAATATATGTTGTATTGTCAAGAAATGAATACATTTGGTGAAAATATAAAACGAGAGAGAAAAATGTGCGGACTTACGCAAAGCGAACTTGCCGCAAAGATGGGAATAACTCAACAGCAGTTGAGCCAATGGGAGTGCAACAAATTCGAGCCCACCGTCACGAGCATCGTTTCGCTTGCCAAGGCGTTAGACGTAAGTTACGACGACCTTTTCGACGGTATCGAATAATAATATAACGTAAAACGGCGTCCTGTGACGCTGTTTTTTCTATACAAAAAATCCACCGAAGAATCGGTGGATTTTCTTTTTGTGATTTGACTCAATCAGATGAGTTTAAGGATGCAGGTTTCAGCAGCGTCGCCACGACGAGTACCCGTCTTGAGAATGCGAGTGTAGCCGCCACCTTGTCCGAGTTCGTTCTTACGAGCGTCGTACTTGGGTGCATATTCCTTGAACATCTTCTCGATAAGGGGGTGTTTAGCATCTTTGATGCGTGCTCTGAAAGCCGCTTTGGATTCTTTCTCGCCCTTGATTTCTTGAAGGTCTACGAGTTCAGCCATAAGTCTGCGACGTGCAGCGAGTTTCTTCGGGCCGTCGTTGGTGAAAACGACTTCTTGTTTCGTGCCCTTTGCTCCGTCAACGGTCTTGGTGACTTTGACGTCGTCTTGGTAGGCTCTCATTGCGATAGTGATGTATTTTTCAGCAAGGCTTCTGACTGCTTTTGCACGGTCAACGGTTGTTTCGATTTGGCCGTACCAAAGAAGCTCGGAAACCTGGTTTTTAAGCATAGCCATTCTTTGGTCTGTGCGTTTTCCTAATTTAGACATAGTGTTCCTCCTGTGCTCTTAGTCCTCTTGAGCCTTCAAGCCGAGGCCGAGGTCTTCGAGTTTCTTGACAACTTCTTCGAGTGATTTTCTGCCGAGGTTTCTCACTTTGAGCATATCGTCTTCGCTACGCTTGGTGAGGTCTTCGACTGTGTGGATATTTGCGCGCTTCAAGCAATTGTACGAACGCACCGAGAGATCGAGATCTTCAACGGACATTTCGAGGACTTTGACTTTGCTGTCGGTTTGAGGTTCGACAAGGATTGATCTGTCGCCCATATTTTCGACGAGGTCCACGAAAAGTTTGATGTGGTCGTTCATGATTTTTGCTGCAAGAGAGGTGATTTCTTTTGCAGAAGTCGTACCGTCGGTGGTGACTTCGAGCGTAAGTTTATCAAAGTCTATGCTTTGTTCGACACGAGTGCTTTCGACTGCATAGTTGACTCTTACGACCGGAGTGTAAATCGAATCGATCGGAATATAACCGATGGATTGATGATGGCCCTTGTTTTGGGAAGCGGGAACGTAACCTCTTCCGCAATCGACGAAAATGGTCATATCGATTGACGCACCCTCGTCCAAAGTGCAGATGACTTGGTCGGGATTCATCACTTCGATGCCGGTGGCGCATTGGATATCGCCTGCGGTGACCGTGCCGACGGTGTTTGCAAAGAGTTTGCATTCTTGCTTACCTGCGGTCTCGAGACTGCTGATTGCTTTGAAACGAACAGTTTTGAGGTTGAGGATAATCTCGGTGACTTCCTCTTTCACGCCCTTGATTGTGGAGAATTCGTGATCGACTCCCGCGATTTTGATGCCGACAGCAGCAGCACCGGGAAGCGCGGAAAGAAGGATACGACGCAGGCAGTTGCCGATCGTTGTGCCGAAGCCTCTTTCAAGCGGCTCGACGACGAATTTTGCATAGTTTCTGCTTTCGTTCTCCGTGCAAGTTATCTTGGGACTTTTGATTTCCATCATAACTGTATCCTCCGATCAAATTATTTAGAGTACAACTCGACGATAAGGTGCTCTTGGATGTCGAGGTCGATGTCGCTTCTTTCGGGGAGAGCAACAACCTTGCCCGTGAGTGTAGCATTGTCAAATTCGAGCCATTTGACGAGGCTGAGATTTTTGGTCTCTTTGACGGTGTTCCACATTGCGGAATCTTTCTTGTTCTCTTTGACTGCGATGACGTCGCCTGCTTTGACGAGGTAGGACGGAATGTCCACTGTCTTGCCGTTGACGGTGATATGACCGTGGTTGACGATTTGACGAGCCATTGCTCTTGAAGTGCCGAGGCCGAGACGATACACGACGTTGTCAAGACGTCTTTCGATGAGAACGAGCATGTTGTCACCGGTGACGCCGCGCATTTCGGACGCTCTGTCGTAGTACATCTTGAATTGTTTTTCGGTCACGCCGTAGTAACGTTTGGTTTTTTGTTTTTCGCGAAGTTGAACGCTGTAACCGCTTGCTTTCTTTCTTCCCTTGCCGTGATCTCCGGGAGGTGCATACTTAGTGAGAAGGGGGCATTTGGTAGAGCCGCACTTCTCGCCCTTGAGATAGAGTTTGCAACCTTCACGTCTGCAAAGACGGCAATCTGCTCCAGTATATTTAGCCATAGTTTAAGTCCTCCTAATTACAGTCTTCTCGCCTTGGGCGGACGGCATCCGTTGTGAGGAATCGGGGATACGTCTTGAATGAGCGTAACTTCGATACCGACGTTTGCGAGTGCGCGAATTGCGCTCTCTCTGCCTTGACCGGGACCTTTGACGTAGACTTCAACGCTTCTCATACCTTGATCGTATGCAACTTTGGCTGCGTCTTCGCTGACCATTTGAGCTGCAAACGGAGTGGATTTACGGCTGCCGCGGAGTTTGAGTTTGCCTGCGGAAGACCAGGAGATTGCGTTTCCGTTCATATCGGTGATAGTAACGATTGTGTTGTTGAAAGAAGCGTGAATATGCACTTGACCTTTTTCAACGCGTTTGATATCTTTTCTTTTCTTAATAGCTTTTCTTGCGATACCTGCCATAGTCGCGCCTCCTTATTTCTTGCTGCGGCTGACTGCGCGCTTTGGACCTTTTCTCGTACGAGCGTTTTGTTTCGTATTTTGACCGCGTACGGGAAGTCCTTTTCTGTGACGGACGCCGCGATAGCAACCGATTTCCATCAATCTCTTGATATTGAGACCGACTTCTCTCTTGAGGTCACCTTCGACGTGCAAATGTTGTTCGATGTAATCACGAATGAGACTGACTTGATCTTCGCTCAAATCCTTGACGCGAATATCGGGATTGATGCCGGTCTCTTTCAAAATCTTTTGAGAAGTTGCAAGGCCGATACCGTAAATGTAGGTAAGTCCGTATTCAACTCTCTTGTCGCGCGGAAGATCCACGCCGGCGATTCTTGCCATTTTCTACCTCCGAAATAGTGAAAAAAGTGTTTTTATATATGCCACGCATAGGTAGTTGCCGTAAAAGTTTGGAATGGAGCAACCAGCCGCCCTACGCTTTTTGCCGAATTTTACTTTTGAGCCGAGGCGGAGCATTGCCTCAAAACGTCAAAAGCCCGACGCATCAATCAACCTTGACGTTGTTTGTGGTTGGGATACTTTGAGCAGATAACCATAACTCTGCCGTTTCTTTTGATAACTTTGCATTTGTCGCACATAGGCTTGACGCTGGGTCTGACTTTCATAGTTAACCTCCTGAATGAGTCCTTTGTTTTCGATATTGTTTCGATATGACCTTATTTGTTGCGGTAGATTATTCTGCCTTTTGTCAGGTCGTAGGGCGACATTTCGATTTTGACTTTGTCGCCTTCGAGAATTCTAATGTTGTTGATACGCAACTTTCCGCCGAGATATGCAAGAATCTCGTGTCCGTTCGTGAGCATCACTCTGAATTGAGTTTTGGGCAAAACTTCGATGACTTTGCCTTCGGTTTCGATAACGTCTTCTTTTGACATAGAGTCCTCTTATTTGTTGTTGTCGTTGTAAAAACGGAGTGCGCTGAACAATTCTTTGTCAAACACCTGCGTGCCGTTTTTGAGTTTTTCCGCAATCTTTTCGAGCACGTCGCCCGTAGATTGAAGATGTTTTACGTTTTTAAGTTTCGCGTTTTTGATATGGCGCAGATTTCCGTCCGCGATTCTCACCGTATTCTCGTCCACGACCTCGACTACCGCGTAATACGCGCCTTGGTCGCGACCTGCCTTTGAATAAACGATAAGACCGAGTTCCATATCACAGCGTAAGTATTTCAGCCCCGTTTTCTGTCAGAGCAACAGTATTTTCGTAGTGAGCGGAAGGTTTGCCGTCGAGAGTGACGCATTTCCAACCGTCCTCGAGCGTTTGCCACGTTCCGAGATTGACCATCGGTTCGATTGCAAGCACCATACCCACTTCGAGTTTCGGACCGTGTCCTGCCTTGCCGTAGTTAGGCACTGCGGGGTCTTCGTGCATTTCTCTGCCGATTCCGTGTCCGACCATCGACCTTACCACGCCGTATCCGCGAGATTCGTTGTAAACCTGCACCGCGTGGGATATATCTCCGAGTCGTCCGCCTGCCTTAAACTGTTTCACACCTTCAAAGAAACTCTCTCTCGTAGTTTCGACGAGGCGTTTCTTTTCTTCGCTGACTTCGCCCACGAGGAAGGTTCTTGCCGCGTCCGCTTGCCAGCCTTTGAAAACGAGTCCGCAGTCGACGCCGATTATCTCGCCTTCTTTGAGTCGTCTTTCGGAGGGGAATCCGTGAACGACAACTTCGTCGATAGACGCGCAAATCGTTCCGGGGAATCCGCCGTATCCGAGGAAGGACGGAGTCGAATCGTGCCTTTTGATATAATCGTAAGCAAATTCGTCAAGACGTTTTGTCGATACTCCCGGTTTCACTCTGTCGCCGAGGAAGAGCAAGCAATCTCTGAGGATTGCGCCCGACTTCCTCATACACTCGATTTCATGCGGGCTTTTGATGTTAATCATTCAAGCACCTTCTTTATGTCCGCAAAGATTTCTTCTTTCGTGCCGTTGGCTTTGATGTCCACGACTTTGTTTTGCGAACGATAATAATCGATGAGCGGTTGAGTCTGGTCGCTGTAGACTTTCAATCTGTTCTTTACGGTTTCGGGCTTGTCGTCGTCGCGAACGAAGAGTTCTTTTCCGCAACGCTTGCAAGTCGTTTCGCCGTTGAGCATAGAAACGTGATAAGTTTCTCCGCACACGCAAACCCTTCTGCCTCCGAGTCTGTCGATAATGGTTTCAAACGGAACGTCGATGTTGATTGCAAGGTCGATTCTGGCAACCTTGTCGAGAGCCTCTGCCTGAGCGATCGTTCTGGGGAATCCGTCAAGGATATATCCGTTTTTGCAATCCTCTTGCGAGAGTCTGTCTTCAACCAAGCCGATGACAACTTCGTCGGGGACGAGCCCGCCCGATTCGACGAAAGCCTTCGCTTTGAGTCCCAAAGGCGTGCCTTCCTTCATATTGCGACGGAGGATATCGCCCGTTGAGATGTGAGGAACTTTGAATTCCTCTGCGATCATTGCCGCTTGCGTACCTTTTCCTGCGCCCGGAGCGCCTAATAATATAATATTTTTCATAATTATTTATTATAGCACTTTTTCGCCTCGATGGCAATCAAATCGTTAAGCGATTTGAGCCACCGAGCAAAAAATTTGGGTTTGTTTGTCGTTTTCTCTCTTATTTGAGGAAGCCTTTGTAGTGCTTCATCATAATTTGAGATTCGAGTTGCTTGTTGAGTTCGAGCGCGACGGACACGACGATGAGCAAACCTGTTGCCGAGAACGAGTTTGCAAACGGAAGTGCCGGTGCTGCCCATGTTCCGTCGCCCATAGCGAGCGCTCTGAACAAGAATGTCGGGATGAGGGACAAGCACATAAGGAACACTGCTCCGAAGAACGTGATTCTGTTGTTGATCTTCTTGAGGAAGTCGCTTGTCGGCTTACCCGCTCTTATACCGGGGATAAATCCGCCGTATTGCTGAATGTTTTTGGATACGTCTTCGGGATTGAACTGGATTTGAGCGTAGAAATAACTAAATCCGAGAATGAACAATGCCAAAAGGACGTAGTAGACTGCAGTGCCGCTTCCCATATAACGAGCGTACCAACTTGCCGCTTCGGTAGTGCTGAAGAAGAGTTGTATGATCATTTGCGGGAACATAAGCAAGGACGATGCGAAAATGATAGGCATAACGCCGCTACCGTTGACGCGGATGGGGATATAGGTGGATTGACCGCCGTACATCTTGTTGCCCTTGATTTGTTTGGAGTACTGCACCGTGATTCTTCTCTCTGCGCCGTCCATAAAGACGATAAACGTAAGCACTGCAACGACGAGGATAATGAATCCGATGATGTTCCAGATATACGTCCAGTTCTCTCCGACGAGTTTGAAGGACTCTGCCATGGTCGTACCTGCGGTTGAAAGAATACCGATAAAGATGATGATGGAAGTACCGTTGCCGATACCGTATTCGGTGATTCTTTCACTCAGCCACATAACCATAACGCTGCCCGCAACGAGAAGAACTATCGTTAGAGCCATAGTCAGAATGGGATTATCCGCACCCTCTTCGAAGGAGAACACGTTGAGGAAGTAACTCTTGAAGGCCACGACGATACCGATTGCTTGCACGACTGCGAGCACCACGGCAACGATTCTCGTGATTTGAGTGAGTTTCTTTCTGCCTTCTTCGCCTTCTTTCGACATTTTTTCGAGCGCGGGAATGACGAGCGCAAGAAGTTGCATGATGATTGACGAGTTGATAAACGGCAACACGCCAAGAGCAAACAACGTTGCGTTCTGCATTGAACCGCCCGTTATGACGTTAAGGATGCTGAGAAAGTCGGAATTGAATGCCGTCGAACTCTGCATAGCCGCCATGTTAAATGTCGGGATGGGGATATAGCATCCGATTCTGTAGACGAGGATAAGAGCGAGGGTAATAAATATCTTCACTCTTATTTCCTTCGACTTGAATGCGTTTTTGAGTGTCTCAAACATTATAGCACCTCTGCTGTGCCGCCTGCCTTTTCGATTTTTTGCATTGCAGACGCGGTGAATTTGTTGGCTTTGATCGTAAGTTTCTTTTCAAGTTCGCCGTTTCCGAGGACTTTGAGTCCGTATGCTTCGACTTTCTTGATGATACCGCTTGCGACAAGCTCATCGATACCGACAACTGCTCCGTCTTCAAATCTGTTGAA
>ULOF01019714.1_pt1 | contig 12775 bp, 10 predicted proteins | sample 1952371 | NCBI WGS metagenome assembly ULOF01 (sample SAMEA4835597, study PRJEB28245) | human gut metagenome | biome: gut microbiome; material: fecal sample | place: Denmark | collected 2008 | reverse complement strand
TCAGAACAAGGATCAGAACAAGGATCAGAACAACCCTCAGAATAAAACGCCCAATCCTATTGATTTAAAAAAAGACGAGGAAAAGGAAAGCGTCTCCGGTCAACAGCAAAGTGCGGAACAGCAAAACCAGCAACTTCAGCAAGCCCAGGTACAGGAATCCAAGGAAGAACAGGAGAAGAAAGAAGCAGCCCGCATTCTGTTTGAACGTCGAGACCAAGAAAAAGGTTCTCCTATTCCCCAAAACCCCTACATTTTCACTCCGGACAAGGATTATTAATTTATCACTACTCAAGCAAACATGAACAAACTATTATCCATCATCATCCTCATATTGGGGTTCGCTTTATCCGGCTGGACTCAGGTGATTACGCAATGGTCGTCCCAAGCCGTTGTCCCGGGAGAGAAAACGCTCATGCTTGTCATCATGACCAACGGAGAGATGGTGCAACCGTTGCCAACCAGCAGGATAGAAGGGGCCAGTGTCCGGTTTGCCGCCCGCAACTATATGGTATGGAACGGTTCCCCTTCCCAACGCGCCTTTTACTATGTCGCCTTCGAAGTTGTTGCCGACAAGCCAGGCATCGTCACCATTCCCTCCATCGAATTAAAAGGCAACAACGGAGCTATTTACAAGACAGCCCCCCAGTCCCTCAAAGTGTATCCATTCGATGCCATTAAATGGACTCCCATTCCCCAATCAGGAGGACGCCGACAGTACGGTACCCTCTGGCATATTGACGACCAGACACCCTACGTCAACCAGCCTACCATGACTGAGCTGAAATTCTATGTTCCGCCGGACATCGTTGAATACCAACTTCCATCCATTAAGGCAGACGGCCTCGCCACCTGGCGTTTCGAACCTCAGCCATCCAATATCAACATCTTCCAATTCGGATCGGCCCTTATCAGCGGTTACGACTGGAAAGTCTGTTCCTTCCACAGTGCCTTGACCCCCCTCCGTAGCGGCAAGGTCAAAATCGGCGGCACGGAAACCATGTTCGCCCTCGATAGTTCTGCGGATCCTATCCTGGCCCAGTTTACGCGCAACATGATTTCCATTCCCATGGAAATTCCGGAATTCAGTTTTGAGGCCCGCCCCCTTCCTCCCGGAGCTCCCGCCGGATTCAAAAACGCCGTCGGTCAATTCACCATCAAAGCCACGACCGATGCCCGCGATCTCAGCGCCAATGAACCCATCTCCGTCCAAATCACCATTTCCGGCACCGGCAATATCAACACTCTCAGTGCCCCGGAGCCCAAAGATCCCTCCCGCTGGAAACTCTATCCCGCCAACAAAATCGGCAATGATGAGGCCCGCAGCCTGAGCGGAAGCGTCACATTCCAGCAGTTGCTTCGTCCGACAGCGGAAACGGATGCCGTACCACCTTTCGAACTCGTCTATTTCGATCCCTCAACACAACAATACGAACTCATTTCCACTCCGGCCATTCCACTTCCCTGGAAAGCCACTGCCCCTGATCTCGTTCCCGCCTCCATGGCAGCCGCTGCAACACCTCCACCTGCCGGAGATGTCCCCGTCGCCAAAATGACCGACATTTACGGACTCGTTCCCCTCACCAGGGCCACCAGCCTCAAGACGCCGGACTCCTCCTCGTGGTACCTGCTCGCTTATTTGCCTGTACTACTCATCCTCGCGTTTGCCGGAGCATCGTACATCCGGAAAAAACGCCTCCAGACGGAAGAATCCCGCGAACGCATGGCTGCCTTCAAGGCCATTCCCGTCAAAGAATCCACCCCGGTTTTCCTGCGTTCCATCGGTTCCTTCATCGAAACATACATTCCCGAATCCAAACAGGATGAAACATTGCGGAAAATCCTCGCAACGCGCGACGAACTTGCCTTCCTTCCCCAGGACACCAGCGACAATATTTCCGACGCTGAACGCAAGTCCATGGTGAAACATGTCCGGACAATCCTCGCCAAACTCCCCGTCGTGTTCCTGCTGACCTGTCTCCTTCTGCCCATTGCCATGCAAGAAGTCCAGGCCGCCCCGCCTATCCACACGAAAGCAGCACCCAACCTCCTCTACGAACGAGGAGAATTCACGGAAGCCGCCAAGACATATGCCCATGCAGTCACCGAACCGAACCAATATCCAGGTCAAAAGGCTCTCGACTACTACGGCCTCGGCAACAGTCTCTACAGATTGAACAAGCCCGGAGAAGCCGCCCTCGCCTACAACAGAGCTCTCAACATTTGCCCGGGCTTCACGGAAGCCCGTAAAAATCTCGAGTTCATCGAACGTAAGGAAGGGGCCATCCTTCCCATCAACGACCAAGCCTCCGAATGGCTGACCTTCGTCGGCTACCACTCTCTGCCACCGATCATCATCCTTTCCGGAGCCGTCCTGCTCACAGCCCTCGTCCTGCTCCTTTTATATCACCGCTACGTCATCCTCCTGACCGTATTGTGCGTTCTGGGAGGCCTCTCCATGGCGGCAGCCATTGCCAATAGAGCCATGTACCCGGTCATTCCGGAAACTGTCAACCCGTCCAGTCTGCTCATCGTCACGCAAGCCACCCCGGCCCGCCATGCGGCCGATGCCAGCAGCCCCACTCTAATGACCCTGCCTCCTTCTACGCCGCTCATCCTCCAAGCCAAACGCGGATCGTGGTATTACGTCCGTACGTTCACCGGTACCCCTGCATGGATCCACGCAGACTCAGCCTCTCCGGTTCTCACGAAAAAATTGCCCCTAGTTCGCCAGGAAAACTAAATAATTCCTATTTTAATTCAACGATCCTGCCGAGAAAGGAATCCAATCTTCATGTATATATCCCCGTATCCCGGGGTTTATTCAAACCGTAACCACCCGTCATGAATTACAATACGAAAACCGTTTATGAAGGCCAGGGCCGTTGCCTGACCACCCATATTGCATCCGGCAAAAAATTCGCCACCGACCTGCACCGGGATCTCGGTGGGCTGGAGGATAATCCGGCTCCGGCCGAATTGCTGGGAGCAACTCTTGCCTCCTGTATGATGAGCTTGGTATCTTACCTCGCCGGGCGCAAAGACATTGACGTCAAAGGAATGAGCATCGAAGCCCAGCCGGTTACAGAAGGTTTGAAAATCACGGGATTCAATCTGTTGATTACCATGCCCCTATCCTCCAACCATCCCTCTCGTCAGGCTCTGGAACAATCCGCCCAGACTTGCCCGGTCAAACAAGCGTTGGATCCTTCCATCAAAATCACGCAAGAATGGAAGTGGATCGGCTAAACGCTCCTCCTCACTCTTTCGCAAAACTGCCCCTCGTTGACCCGGGAGGCAGTTTTTTAATGCCCGAATACCATAGTTATCTTTTTAAATTTCCATATCTTTCAGCACTTTCTAACTAAAATAAACCGTCCAGGATGGCTGCTTGTCAAAAAAATGCAATAGTTCAATTGGATCAGTAAAATATTTCCTTACAATTCCTCATTGAATATTTTATTTACTTATGCACAATAGAAGAATTGAATTTCTTATGCGCATACCTGTTAACAAAAACAACAATACCGATTACCCTATTCCTGATGATCAGGATTGCTTAGCAAAAACAAGAAAAAATGGAGAGAGAACAGAAAAAGGATGCGATGTTTTCACACATTTGTCTACAACGGAAATGATTGTGGAGGAACTTGCCCATGTATTTTATGAAACTCCAAGATCATTGCTGTTTGAAGATGTTTCCAAAATGGTGCATTGGCTAGCAGCATTACATGATATTGGGAAACTAACCCCTTCTTTTCAGAACAGGATTTATAGGGCACTAGGTCAAACGCCTCCCGGTTGTTACCCTCTCCCTCAAGAAATGGAACTCAACCATGCCTTTTGTTCTCAAATTATCTTGAAAAGCTTCGATGAACGTTTTGCCAAATTGGCTGGAGCTCATCATGGTGTGCTGCCTAATGTCCAAGGAGAATTGTTCATACAAGCCAATGATTCCCGGTTAGGTGGATCCTTGTGGATCAAACGACGAAAAGAAATGATGATTCGTCTGCAAAAAGAGCTTAATTTGCCCAATTTCAATCCTAAAAAGATTACCGAGCTAACCGAAGATCTCGTTTTGGGGGCAGTCATTCTTGCAGACTGGCTAAGTTCGAGCATGGATATCCCCTACGGTTCTCAACCAACAAGGATTGAAATTGCTCAAATTGTCCATGACGCAGGGTTTACTCCTGCCTGTTTCTCCAGGAACCAATCATTTCAGAAAATATTTGGATTTTCACCTAATGCTTTTCAACAGATCGTTGGCGATCGGGCCAAACAGGGAAGCATCTATATTATTGAATCGGAAATGGGCAGTGGAAAAACAGAAGCAGCGCTGTATCTTGCATCAAAACTTCTTGAGAAAAACGAGGCAAACGGAATTTATTTTGCCTTGCCGACAAAATTGACATCGGAAAAAATCTTCACTCGCGTTGAATCATTCCTAAATAAGATTATCGTGGAAAATTGTACTCCAACAGCATTGCTTATCCATAGTCAGTCGTGGATTGACTGGATTGCAGATCGAGATGGTGAACTCAGCCTGAGTGATGCAGGACATCTACCTAATAGCTTTTTCCTGTCAAAAAAACGGGCTTTACTGGCACCATTCGCCGCCGGGACAATCGACCAGGCTCTACTCTCCATCATCAACGTCAAACACAAATCATTAAGAGCATTTGGCTTATCGGGCAAAGTCGTCATCATTGACGAAGTCCACAGTTACGATACCTACACTGGCAGTCTGATCAAAACGCTTGTCAAACGCCTGGAAGAATGGGAATGCACAGTTATTATCCTGAGTGCCACATTAACCCGTGAAGCCCGAGCCTCCCTATTAGGAAAACAGGAACTCGCCAGCAACGGATCAGAACATTATCCTTTGCTGACGATCAAAGAGAATGATGAAATAGACGAAGTCCCTCTTCCTTTGCCGGAAGACAAAAAAGTCCGTGTCAGGCATTCTGATAGCATGGCCAATTGTCTCTCAGAAGCACTCGAGAAAGCATCTAGCGGCCAACAGGTTCTCTGGATTGAAAATACCGTTACAGGAGCTCAAAATGTATTCCGCGAGTTGGCGGCAGTCTGTCCGGGAAATATTGAGTTGGGGTTGATTCACTCCCAGTTTCCCCTTTGTATTCGAGAACAAAATGAGAACTACTGGACCAGTATCTATGGGAGAAACGGTTCCGTCGAAAGAGTCAAACAAGGGAGAATTCTGGTAGGGACTCAGGTCCTTGAACAGTCGATCGACATCGATGCCGATTGCCTGATTATGCAACTCGCCCCCGGAGACATGATGTTCCAACGTATGGGGCGCTTGTGGCGTCACCCATCTTTGAATGAAGTTCGACCTATAGGAGCGCAATGCGAAACAATTATCCTTCAAGAAAATTTTGCTGCAAACCGTTACAAAAAATATTCATTTCTGCCCTATGATGCCTATACCATCAATCGCACTTATGAAGTTTGGCAAGAACTTGACCAAATCATACTGCCGAAGGATATCAGGCCCTTACTCGAAGCCACCTATGCCGACCGACAGGAAGAAGGTCCACTGGACGTGCTGAAAAGAGAACTTGAAATAGGAAAAGAACACTCCGAACGCCTGGCAGCACAAAGCCAGGCAGAACGAACAAGAACCGGAAATGACGACGACGACAAGGCAACAACTCGTCTCAATGATGAACCGATGGTTGACGTCCTTTTACTCGTCCGGAACAATAAAAATTATCGACAAGTTATTCATTCTCCTTTTTCAAGTGAGAGTATTGTGATTCCACCTCACAACGCACCATGGGAAGACAGGAAAAAAGCCATCAAAGCCCTGACTCCCTGTCTCGTCCGTGTCAGAGAAAAAATAGCTCCGCCCTACGACGGCTTTCCGGTCGATTTCCTTTCCCATCTATTGTGGACAGGAAATGATAATTTCCGGCCCGTCCGGGCAGCGTTCATCCACGATGGAGGGAAATTAATCGACCTTGCCGGGAACCCGTCACAATCAGAGAAATCCTTGACGTACTCAAGTAAATTGGGCTATATATCACAATAATATTTAAACATTTTTTATGAACATTATTGATGATGCATGGATTCCAATCCAAACGCATGGAAAAATAGGGCTGAAGGAATTGTTTTCCAATAATTTCATGCGATATACGCATCTGCATGGCACCCCCGTTGAAAAAATTGTCATCACCCGTTTTTTGCTGGCTCTTGTGCATGCAGCAGTGTCCGTCAAAAACAATCAGGAATGGCATGCATTGACCCCTCAGAATTTGGCATCTCGAGTTTTGGAATACCTCCAACAACATCACAATCAATTTGAGCTGTATGGGGACAAACCATTTCTGCAAATGCCCTCTTTGGCTGCAAAAGCAAAAAAGACTTTGCCCATGGGGGCAACCCAATACCATATCGCGACAGGTAATAATATTCTTGTTTCTGATAAAAACAAGCAAACAAAGCTAAACGATGCAGAAAAGGTTCTTTGTTTGTTACAAGCCTCATGTTACGGCTACGGGGGGAAAAAGTATGATAATACGGTTGTTCTGACTCCAGGGTATGAAAAAAAAGTGAGTGGGAGTAGCGGCACACTACTGGGTTTTATCGGTTACCTGCATACCATGCTTATTGGCGAAAATATCGTCGATACTCTGAAGATGAACTTATTGACAGAACATGATATCAATTCCATGGGGGTATTTAAACAAGGAATTGGTCGTCCGTTCTGGGAACACATGCCAGAAGGAGAACTCTGTACCCGGGCCAAGGATTATCGCCAAACATGGCAAGGGCAACTGTTCCCTCTCGATAAATTCCTGTTGCTGCAAGGCGACCAGATTATTATGACCGATGGAATTCCCTATCCTGGTCTCAAGGAGGGCCTTGTTGATCCGGGCTTAACTATCATCGATGACTCTAAAGGTAAGCGGGGAATACGGGCTCAATCAGACAAAAAACCCTGGCGCGAGTTGGAATCCATCCTGAGCTTTTTGATCGCCAAAAACATGGAGCCGACATTTCTGTCGATGACATCAGAAAAAATCGTTGGGAATCGCGGCGGAAACCTTACCCTTTGGACGGGGGGGCTTGAAGTTTCATCTAACAGCGGAGAGCAAAAAACGAAAGGTAACAACGATTTTGTCGAATCCATATTTACGTTCCCAATCAATACCATGAATGGAATATCACTCAGTCTGTTCAAGGGCTTGATGAACGACTTGGGCAATTATTCAAAATGTCTTTATGGAGCAGTAAAAGCTTATTTCAAAAAACTCAATGAGCAAAATGCCGATGAAATGGCTGCTCTCGCTTCCCGGCAATTTTGGACCGAAGCAGAACAAGATGCTCAGGCAATTGTCGATATCGCCTTTGCAGACTTGCCAGAAAGCCGGGAAAGGGGTGAGACCGAACGGAAGGAGAGAATAGATAAACTGAAATTGAAATGGAAGAGGCTTGTCAAATCGACTTACGATACCCATTGCCCCCGCTACTCGACCCGCGAAATTCTTGCATGGGCGGAATGTTGCCCTCGATTTAAGAAAATACAAACCACGTAAATAAATTTATGGAGAACACAAAACAATATGTTTTTGTAGAAAAATATATAGCAGATGTTAAGTCGGATACAGCCTGCCGTGCAGCCTTGCAAAGAGCCGACAACCCGGCCACATCGCCTGCTTCATGGCGCTATCTGGTACCTTTTTGTCATCTGGGCGATGAACGCCAGAGAGTAGCCTACTCTTTGGTTGGTGCGGCTATCGCACGCAAGAAACCCGAATCAAATGGCAGATTGAACATCGGTGAAGCCCTTCGAGTCCTGGGTACGGGAGACAACAGAGACAGGGAACTATCCCGATTGCAGCGATTACTGGCTTGCTCCGATTCGCTTGAGCTCGCCAATATTCTTCAAAGGACGGTCAGATACATCCAATCGAAAGATGTTGGTATTGATTACGTTCAATTACTAAAGGACATCCTTTATTGGGATGAAAAAACGCGCATTCGATGGGCTGAAAGCTTTTTTGCCACGCCAGTGAATGATGAAAAAACAACCAAGGATTCCCTATGACCTACTTGACCAAAGTACTCCTCGGAGCCGAAGACTGCTGGCGCAATCGTATCAGGGACGATTACTCACTACACCGTTTCATCTACTCACTTTTCCCTCTTGAGAATAAGGCCGAGAACCCTCGCATTCTCTATGCCGACAAAGGACAGGAAGGAGAAAAGAGGAAACTCTACATTCTCTCGCAACTCATTCCCGATGCAGGACAGCCTATCAATATGACGACAGTACCGATTTCAGAGCGCTTCCTTGCATGTGAACAATATCGATTTGAAGTCCTTCTCAATCCAGTGAAGCGTGACAATAAAACGCGAAAATTAATACCAGTTAAAGGCTTGCTTCCTTTATTGCAATGGTTTTCCTCCAAAGCTCCGGCATGGGGGTTCCAACCTGACGCGGAAAACCTTGAAACATTCGTCCTCCAGACAATGAGTTTTCCCAAGGGAGATTCCAATTGCTTGTTCCATCGAGTCAAGTTCAAAGGGACAATGTCAGTCATTAACCAGGAACTCTTCAAACAATCATTTATCAACGGTCTTGGTCGGGGGAAATCCTTCGGCTTCGGACTACTTCAACTCTCACCTTCCAACAACTCTCACTCTTCATTTTTATGAAAAATAATTATACCAATACCAGACTGGAATTCCATATCCTCCAATCCTTCCCGACTTCATGCCTGAACCGCGATGATGTCGGAGCCCCAAAATCAGCCGTGATCGGGGGAATCCAGCGCGCAAGAGTCAGCAGTCAATGCTGGAAGCGCGCCGTAAGACTCACCCTGCATGAGCTTGGCATCAAAACTGCCTCAAGGACGCGCCTCGTCGTTCATAAAATCGCCGAAGAATGCAAAAAACGAGGTGCTTCTGATGAACAAGCCAAAGCATGCGGGGAAGCCTTCGCAAAATCATTTGCCAAATCCGTCAAGGAGTATGTGAGTGACACCATGTTTTTTATCTCCCCTTCCGAAGCAGTCGGAGTCTCTGAAGCATACGAACAAAATGGTTTTGATGCCAGTAAATTGAAAGATAAAGAACTGGTCAAGCTATGTAAAAGCTCGATCAACCCGGCTCATGATGGCCTTGACATTGCCCTTTTTGGCAGAATGGTTGCCAATGCCCCTGAAATGAACGTTGAAGCAGCGGCTTCATTCGCCCATGCCATCTCTACTCACAAGGCTGCGGCCGAAGTTGAATTTTTCACAGCTGTTGATGATTGTCGTGCTAATGACGAATCAGGATCTGGCCACATGGGATCCCTGGAATACAACTCTGCTACCTATTACCGTTACATATCCCTCGATCTCGGCCAGCTTGCTGAAAACATGAAGGCAGAGGGAAACCCCGAAGAAATCAGCAAAGCCGTCGAAGCTTTTACTAAAGCTCTGTTTATTGCCATACCTTCTGCACGTCAAAAGACAATGGCGGCAGCCTGTCCATGGAATCACGCTGTCATCACTCTGCGCAAGGGGCAAAACATCCAGCTCAATTTCAACACGCCAGTCGGACCTGTATATGGCGGCAAGGACTTGATTGCATTGAGTACCGAGAAAATGAATGAACAACTCAACCGTATCGAAAACATGTACGGTTCCTTGTACGGACTCCAGAAAAAATTCGAGTTTGGACTGGACACAACCAATTCGATCGATGATCTGATCAACGATATTACAGAAGCGATTAAATCTCTCTCACAACAATAATCATGAGATATTTAGCCCTTTGGCTCGAAGGTCCCCTCCAGTCCTGGGGCTTCGATTCCAAATTTGATGTTCGAGAAACGTTCCGTTTCCCAACAAAATCGGGGATTTTCGGATTGTTGCTGGCTGCTTCGGGAGATTCCGGGGCTCAAGAAGAATTACTGGAACGGATGCAGTGTGCTCCGATGGTAGCTTATGCCTACATCAGCGGCCATCAGGTTGCCCTTTTGCGGGATTTCCACATGATCGGTAATGGTTATGATGAAAATGAGAAATGGCAAAATCTGCATACAACAAGAACCAGTGAGGGGAAAAAACCTGTTGGAGGAGGAGCCAAATTAACCTACCGTTATTATCTACAGGACAAGGCATTCGGCGTTGTTCTCGGCTTTGATGATGATTTGGCTGACAAGTTCAACAGAGCATTGGCAGAGCCAATATTCGACCTGTATCTGGGACGTAAATGTTGCATACCGTCCGACTTCATTGGAAGAGGTTGTTACGGTAGTGAGGAAGAGGCTCAACTGGCATTGAACAAGCTGGCACGTGAAAAAGAACTGATCCCGTCCCAGCAGGCACGTGAGGTCAATGACATGGACGAAGAAACATGGGTACTTGATGACGTGCCTCTCCGTTTCGGTACCCACAAAATCTACAAAGAGCGTCTGGTTCGGATAGAACCGTTCCTGGATAAACAAACAAGCATAGAGGAATAATGTCCAACAATAGGTTGATCATTAAAACAACACTGGCTAATCTGCCCAGAATCAGAGATCGGTACCCATTCATTTACCTGGAACACGGACGCCTTGAAATTGACGATTCCAGCGTAAAATGGATATCGGCAGAGTGTGAAGTTATCCGCCTGCCCGCAGCAGTCATTGAAACAATCCTGCTTGGGCCAGGAACAACAATCACGCATGAGGCAATCAAAATCCTCGCAACATTGAATACCACTGTATGTTGGGTTGGCGATGATTCACTGATCTTTTATGCTGTAGGACAAACTCCAACCAGTAATACATATAACCTTAAGAAACAAATACAACTGGCCTCCAACCCATCCCGGGCATTGGAAGTTGCCAGAAATATGTACCGTTACCGCTTTCCTGATGCTGACTTGAAAGATAAAAACCTGAAGGAATTAATGGCGATGGAAGGAATGAGAGTCCGAAACCTGTATGCTGAACTTGCTCAAAAATATTTTGTCGCATGGCAGGGGCGGTCCTATACACCCGGTAAATTTGAACTCTCAGATGTAACCAACAAACTGATGACAGCGGCTAGTGCGGCTTTGTACGCGATTATTTCATCAATCGTTCATTCTCTTGGTCTGTCTCCCTCTATTGGATTCATCCACTCCGGCTCCCCGTTGCCTTTTGTTTACGATGTGGCCGACCTCTACAAGGAAGAACTGGTCTTCGATCTTGCCTTTGACCTGACCGTAAAAATGGCTGGTGAGTATGACCGATATGCGGCAATTGATGCATTCAAGCAACGTGTTCTTGACATCGATTTGATGGTAAAATGCCCGGCAGACATACTCAAACTTCTTGAAATCAAGGAATGATCGTTGTTGTTGCACATTATTTACCTGACGCAGTCAGAGGTAAAATGAAATTGTGGTTCATTGAGCCAACTCCAAATACCTTTGTTTCAGGAGTAAAAGACCACTTGGCTAAAGACATCATCAATCTGTTGATGAGCCATTGCCCATCCCAATCCGGGTTAATCATTTTTGAAGATATACCCAAACCGCCTTTTTATCGAATCCATACCAAAGGAATTTCCGGACGTTCGTTAACCAATATTTCGGGTCTTCAATTGATCGTCGAAAAGTATATCTCATCCTCATCGCAAGATTGACACCATACATAATAATGTATATTCATTCCAACTAATAACTAAATACTGCGGTCTTCCCCACGCACGTGGGGGTGTTTCTGAAGAGATTGCCTACCGAATGGCAAAGGAAAAGTCTTCCCCACGCACGTGGGGGTGTTTCTATATAGTTTCCATTCTTGTTGTTGCGATTGCGGTCTTCCCCACGCACGTGGGGGTGTTTCTGCCAGAAAGCGAAAGGCAGGGGCACCCGGTACGTCTTCCCCACGCACGTGGGGGTGTTTCTCAATCCGTGATCGACAACGGAGCTACACCGGAGTCTTCCCCACGCACGTGGGGGTGTTTCCTTCCGGTACAGTTCCATGGCCTATACGCAAATGTCTTCCCCACGCACGTGGGGGTGTTTCTCCAGTAGATCGTTTAAAAAATCGTGTATAGAGGTCTTCCCCACGCACGTGGGGGTGTTTCCGATGTAAGACTTCTCGTTTCCGGGCAGTTGAAGTCTTCCCCACGCACGTGGGGGTGTTTCTTTATTGTGGCTCATCGCTTCGAGGTGGCACATGTCTTCCCCACGCACGTGGGGGTGTTTCCGTCGGCATAGTGGCTTGCATGGCTCCTGTTGTGTCTTCCCCACGCACGTGGGGGTGTTTCTCCCACCTACTATAAGCATACACACTTAAGACTGTCTTCCCCACGCACGTGGGGGTGTTTCTAATACCCCCCGGTGATGGTATGGCAAGGGTGGGTCTTCCCCACGCACGTGGGGGTGTTTCCAGTATCAGCAACCGCCTCAACACAATCGTCGTGTCTTCCCCACGCACGTGGGGGTGTTTCTCGGATTTTACAATTTCCGACGTTTTTGGAGGAGTCTTCCCCACGCACGTGGGGGTGTTTCTTCTTAACCAGAATGTGAGCAAGCGGATCGGGAGTCTTCCCCACGCACGTGGGGGTGTTTCCTTTGACGGAGTGGGTGAGGAGGCCACATTCCAGTCTTCCCCACGCACGTGGGGGTGTTTCTGCTTATTGAGAAACAGCCTGAGGTGTGGGGAAGTCTTCCCCACGCACGTGGGGGTGTTTCCTAATGCTCCTATAGTTATAAAGATACAGTATGGTCTTCCCCACGCACGTGGGGGTGTTTTTTGAAAGACAAAGCCCCCAGTGCCCTTGCG